>Ga0213875_10000034_pt1 | contig 167200 bp, 145 predicted proteins | sample BarmaccomBMRX_R8_FD_160105 | JGI IMG/M metagenome (GOLD analysis project Ga0213875, IMG submission 160105) | Root-associated microbial communities from Barbacenia macrantha in rupestrian grasslands, the National Park of Serra do Cipo, Brazil - RX_R8 | ecosystem: Host-associated > Plants >... | reverse complement strand
GAAGTCGTGCTCGCGCAGGAAGTTAAGAAATCGTAGATCATTGGCATATTCGACCAACGCCAGCGTGTCTGCTCCCCATGCCTGCGCGTCCTTGAGCAGATGCTGATAAAGAAACTCGCCCAAATCTGAGAAAGCCCATTGATTGGGATTGAAGACAAGGTATAAGCGGAAACTCTTCAAACCCGATCCCTGCTGCTCGATAGCCGCATAGGCAACCGGCTCTTGGGTGGCGCTTTCGTGAGCAATGTAGTGCCGCCGCACTCCCTTGCTCTCGTCGTAGTGGCGTCGGTTCTGTTGCCACTGCCGATTCCCTTGAGGGTCTTGGGGAACTTGAAGATTAGACAAGACGTGCAGCAGTTGGTAATCCTGCTCCATGTCTTCTTGGCCGAACGGGCGTAAGTAGAACCGGCCTTCAGTAACAACCGTCGTCATAGTCTTTCCTGTTGAGCATGAGCCACCTTCCGCCTCGCGTCACACCTTCTAAAAATAAGTCAACCGCAAAAAGGGATTATAGCTGGGTGGTATCAGTCGTTAAATAACGCTTTATAATCCGCTAACCCGATTGAATTATAGCGCCCCGCGTGAGGCTTTGTGCAGCGGCCCAACGCCAAATTCAGCCGCTCCGCTTCTAATCCACTTCCACCGTGACGCTGTGTTGGGCTATCTCTTTGTGCTTGGCGTCCGATTGGCTTTTTAAGTACTTCACTAAGGCACGGGTTCTCGCACAACTTGCCATGACCAAAAGCACCAACACAATATCCATGAATCCCATAACTCTCTACTCCACCACCTGATAGCCGCCACTGTGGGACTCTTCTACTGTGATGCTGTGCGCTTGTTTTCTGTGGTCACGTTGGGCACGTTTCTGCTGACACCATGCGCGCCAGTTATGCCATAGCTCTGTAGCTACTGGTATCGCAACAAATGTGAACCATAAAAAGAAGAGAATGGCCACTATGCCAATTAATCCACCAACCGCTTTCGCTTGTCTAACTACCGCAGGTTCCATACCCGCTATTATGCCACAGCCTGCACCACTGGGGTTGAAGGGTGCTGTCAGACGGGCTAAGGGAGTGGGGGAGAGAGGGGGAAGCTGTCCGTTGCAGGTGGTGTCTCAAAGCCTCATATTTAGCTGCTTGGCAGGCGAAACTCACGCTCAACCCAGGCCAGAAAGTTAGGGGCCACCGGAGTGAACTCATCACGGTCAAGAGCACCGAACTCAACCCGCAAGACTGGCCACCCATTCGGCTCAGTGGCAACCGTTGTGTCGAGGATAATAGCTCTCCCGCTCCCGTCGGACGCGATAGCCACAACACCGGGAAGCCACCGTTGAACCTCATAGGCCGCATTGAACTCTGGCACTTCCTGGGCTTTCCAAAGTTGAAGGCAATCGCCACCAACATCATGCACGCCCCATTCAGCACCGTTGGTCTCAAGCAATAGGGCGAGATAATTGTCTGGCAACTCATGTCCAAGCTGTTGCTGGAGTTCGTTTAGAGCGTCCTGTGAAGCACCGGATGCTGTAATCTTAAAATACTCTCGCATCACAAAAAGTAGGCACACAAACAAACTGCGCGCAGCGGCCCAACAACAGATTACGCCGCTCCCCTCTAATCCACTTCCACCGTGACGCTGTGTTGAGCTAACACGCAGCATAACGCCATACTGTCAGGTCTTCAAGGCTGTGATCTGCAAAACTGTGTGATTTTATAATGCTAGTTTAGAGAGAGTAATGGTTCAATAAACAGAAAAGGAAATGAAAAGAGAGAAAAGGGAGAGGGAGAGAGAGAACGCGTGGCGCGCGCATTCAAATCACACAACACACCTCTAAAAGACTTTTAAAATGGCGCTACATAAAGACACTTTTAAACACTGCTGCACAAAGACTTTTAGGACACTGCTGCATACTGGCGGTTAAGTAGAATGAAGAAAAGCCAAATGTGTCTTAATATTATATAAGCGCATTATCATACTTAACGAGCAAGCTCTCAGAGTCTCGTGCGCGGACAGTCTTGATTTAAAGGGTCAAGAGCCCAGCCTGGCTACTCTGAAGGCTTATGAGACTTGACCGCTGCGGCGTGCTGCGCCACGGCCCCAATGGGAGCCCCGCAGCCAAAGAAACTGTAATAGCAATCTCCACACATTTCCAACGCCACCTAACTCGACCTCTGTTTGCCATGAAACTCAATTCAGTGTCTCAATGTCCTTTTAGACCACTTTAGCCCGCCTGCTGCCGGGTTGCTGCGCGCATCTGGCGCACACCCTCCCACCAGACTCGATCATCTTCGCCCTGAAAATTATCGTGTAAGGTCGCGCGCTTCAAATAAGGCACATAATTGCCTAAGTGCCAACCACTGGCACGATAGAAAGCGCAATCGCCAGCAAAGAGCACCACTGGCTCCGCTCCCGGCATCGCTTGAGCGTACTCCAGACACGCTCTTTCACGTTCCTCCGGCAGCATCTGCTCCCTTAATGAGGGCGCAGCAGGAGGCATTTGTGGAAAGCAGGCACGTTCTTCGGGCGTATCTTGTCGATGATGGCTTCCTGGCACAACCCAAAGCGAATGGTCATCATATAGGGCCGCATTGAACTGATTAAAGGTTTGAGGTTGGCCGCAGTTTGAAAAAACCACTCGTTGTCCAAGCCAGGAATATGATGAGCCACATCACGGTGCCAGTTGGTGCACCAGGCTTGTTCTGCTGGCTCCAGCAGCACGCCCATGTTGTCGGACGTCTCGTGTCCTGCGCCAAGAATGCCCTCGACAGTCGCTTGCATTCCAGCAAGTTCAAGAAAATCGCGGAAGTGACGATGGTTAAGTTCTTCGTATCGATAAACGGGTTGCAGCCGTTGCGATTGCGGCCCAGCTCGCTCGCGGGCAATGGCGCGAGCCTTGTCGGTTTCGCGACGCAAAGCAGACAGCAAAGAAGGCGGAATAATGCCTCGCAAAGTGGTTAATCCAGCGGAGAAGTACTCGTCTCGATGTTGCTCGGTGAATTGGAAGGTCATTCTCTTCTTCCTACTTTAGCGTGGTGCTGACAGTATGGTATAGCGCTTAGCTATATAAAGCAACACATTCATACCCGCTATTATGCCACAGCCACATGGAGAAGCAATCCACCAGACGGGCCAGGGTAGGGCTTGTGCTGTGTCAGAATGGTATGGGGTAGGGGGTCAGTGATGTGCAGGCGTAGTCGGAAGATTTTTTGAGCGTACGGAGCCTGGTGGGGCTTTTGTAGAAAGTGACTGCTCTAAATTTTGGGGGAGAATTTTTGAGGGGTAGGGGCTAATTCAATGGGTTAGAGACGAGTAAGCGTCCGTTGCAGTGCTTGGTTCAGCCGTTGTTAGGATAATTCCAATTGTAGGTTTTTTTACACCTCACGCTCAGGCGAGAGTTGAAAACGGAGCCGGTGCGGAGAGGCCAAGCACTCGTTCAGAACTTGCTCATATGGCAGCCGCTTGGCGGCTTCAACCGCCATCTTAAACCAAAGCTCTTTGTGAAACTCCAATACAACTTCTTCCTCGTCAAAGGCTACCGGCCACGCATCGTGTAGATAAGCTACAGCCGAGACTCCAAATTTCCTTTTTATGCGGGTCAGGACGGCTCCCCATAACTCGACCATTTCATCCAAATTGTGAATGCGACGACCTTTAGGTTTGTTATCCATGTCGCTCGTTTAGTATGGTGCATCATAACAGCGCGCAAGCCGCCCAAAACTATAAGATGCCGCTCCGCTCTAATCCACTTCTACTGTGACGCTGTGTTGGGTCTCATGCTGTTTCATCTGGCGTCGTTGTGCCTTATCAGGCGGCTCCTCTCTTTACTTCCCAACGCCAGACTAAACCGTCCTCTGGGTCTATGACCTCGCCGACCCGTTCAAATCCACACTTGGTGAGGACCCTCATCGAGGCCCCGTTGTCCGGCTTCGTGTGGGCACAGACGAGGCGGACTTGGCCGCTGCCGAATGCGAATGTTACCAGCGCCAGGGCCGCTTCGGTGGCGTAGCCATGCCCCTGGTAGTCCACATCCACGCCATAAGCAATCTCGACAACCTCGTCACTATCGGGCCGTCCCTTGTAGCCACAGCTCCCGATGGCGGTGCCACTGACCCGGTCTATCATTAAGAGGCCATGTGTCCAAGGGTCTGCGGCTGTCGAGGCGCGAACCCGTTCCAGCCATTCGGGTGAAATTTCCGCCTTGACGGCAGGGCTGAGTGCCTCGACCCAGGCGAGAACCTCCTCAGTGGTTTGGAGTACCAACCTCAGTCTCTGCGTTTGCATGACCACTTCGCTCACGGGTGTGCTCCTAGTCGCATCACTGTTGCAAAGACTTCCATAGCACTTTACTCCACCACCTGATAGCCGCCACTGTCGGACTCTTCAACGGTGATGCTGTGGGTTTGATATGTTTGTTGCTTATTATGGAGATACTTCTTGCATTGCCTACAGGCTTGGACAAGGCCCCGTAGCAGCATTGCAGTAAGCCATAACTCGAAGAGTAGGAAAATCAAGTACACGAAGTACACAACCATACCCGCTATTATGCCACAGCCTGCGCCAGTGCCCGCGCACGAACACGAAAATATTTCACGCGAAATAATTCTTAAGTGCATTACACCAAGACTGCCTGACTCCCAATGGGGGAGGGGCGGTCTTTTGTTGAGATGATAGACTTAAAGTAAGTCCAAATGTAGATTAGAATTATATAAGTTGTATTATGGTATCCGAGTGCTTGTCCTGTTAAGTGTAAAATATTTTACAGCACGGCTGCGTCACATCGGTTACAATAGTAGGTCAATGCCTGGCTGCTCTTGGGTAACCAGCACCTGCGACCTTCTCCGCGCAGTTCGCGCCGGTGAGGCGCCGGTGGAATCGCCCAAGCCCGCCTTATAGAGGGGTGGCACAATCCTATGGAGTCTTCCGTGACGTTGCTGCTGGCAGGCGTCGGCCTGCTGTTCTTGATCCTGGCCTGCTTCGGCTGGGGCCAGCCGCGCGTCTTCCACAACATCGAGCACTGGGAGCACGCCGTCCCCGGATTGGATGAGGCCGCCGACCTCTTCTACGCCCGCGTCTACCAGCGGCTCAAGGAAAGGCTGGCCTTGGCCGCGCTGCCCGACAGCAAGATCGGCTTCGGCCCCGGCCACCTCTTCGGCAACGGCACCATCTTCGGCGCCCGCCCCCAGTACCTCATCATCCGCTACGACTTCCTGGTCGTCTACGTCTATGCCTTCCGGCTGGACAGCGCCCTGTTCGTGTCCTACTGGGCCTTCTCCAAATACACGCTGTGGGCCGAGCATCCCCTCCTCAGGTACGTGCCGGTGTGGCGCTATGATCCCCTGACGCTCTACCGCTACGACGTGATGACCATGTGCCTGACCCTGATCCGCGCCTCCCTCCAGGAGGTCATTGATTCCTACTGCGAGGAACGGGGCCTCAAGCCGCTGGAAGAGTTCGAGAAGCGGCCCGTGCTCCAGTCCTTCTACGCCAAGTACAAGCTGGGAGCCATGCCGCAAAACGGCTACGTCATGCCGCTGCAACACCAGCCAGTGCAACTCGCCTTAGCGCAGGCCGGGCCGGGGGCAGCTATGGCGACACCCGCAGGAATGCCGCTGTCCCCAGACGGCGTCGCGTCAACACCCCAACCGGCGCCAGCCTCCCGACCGGCGCCGCGGTAAGCCAAAGCCATCCGTAACGAACCACTTGCTGAAGGTACTATGTCCTGGTTCTGGTATAAGGGCCGTTCTCACGAAAATCGGAGTAGCCAAGATTGGAACGCGCCGCTCCCGCAGCGCCCGGTGCGCGACGAGCGGCGGCTGGAGGCGCTCTATGCTTGGGAGCAGCGCTTGCGCGGCTACGACCTGTTCCCGATGCCGGTGGCCTTGGAGCCGACCTTCGTGCCGTATGATCCCCTCGCGGATGCGGAGAGCGGCGGGTGGGCCGGGGTGCCCCAGCCGCGCGACGGCGCTCTGGAGGGGGAGGACGCATACGATCCCAGAGGCAGGGCGGGAACGCCGCTCGGTTTCTGCACCCTGCGGCTGCCGCAGGAGCAAAAGGTGGCGCCCGCCCAGGCGCACGAATTCCTGGCGGCCCTGCGCGCCCTCTCCCGGCCAGTCGCCCTGGAAATCGTCGCCGACGCACGCTCCGTCCGCTACCAGGTCGCCTGCGCGCCCCGCGACGGAGCATCTGTCGCATCCGCGTTCAGCCAGTGCTTCCCGCTGCCGCGCCCGGAGGCGCGCACCCGCTCCGACGCCGCGTCGGGAGCCGCGCAACTCATCGCAGATGGGCCGGACGCCTTGGTCGAAGGCCTGTCGCCTCTGGCGCAGCGCCCGTGCGTCCAGCGCGTGGTAGATTTCGGCCTCTACCATCCCGCCTACCGCCCCCTGAGGCTGTTCGAGAGCTTCGCCGCCGATCCCCACGGGGCCCTGCTGGGCGCTTTGGGAGCCTTGGGGCCGGGCGAGGTGGCCGGGGTGCAGGTGCTGGCAGTTCCCGCGCAGGGAGTATGGGCGCCGTCGCTCTCCCTCCTGGTGGCCCAGTTCGACGGCGCCACGGGCGCGGCCCACCCCAACGCCTCCGATAACGAGCTGCAGCGCGGCCTGCGCTACAAGCTGGCCACGCCGCTGTGGAGCGTGGCCCTGCGGGTCTTCGCCTTCGCCTCCGCGCGGAGCGGGTCGCAAGGCGGAGCGTTGGCCGAGCGTGCGCTGTTGGACGAACGCGCGCTCGGCCTCTGCCGCCGCCTGGGAGCGGCCCTGGACGGCTTCGCCAGCGACGCGGGCCAGCCGGAGGCGGGCAACCGGTTCGTGGCCCTCGACGACGCGGGCTACCCGGATCAGGAGCGCCTGCGCGACCTGCTGGCCCGCCAGAGCCGCCGCACCGGGATGCTGCTGTCCCAAGCCGAACTTGCCGGGCTGTGGCATCCGCCTTCCGAACGTCTGGCCCATCCCCGCCTGCTCCGTTACGACCCGCATGAGCACGAACTGCCCGACTATCTCAAGGATGCGCCGGGAGCCGCCCTGGGCGTGCTGGCTTCGCAAGGGGCGCTGGCCAGCGGGGAAAGCGGCTTCTCCGGCGCAGAGCCGCAACTCGTCACCTGGCCCGACGCCCTGCGCAACCGCCACCTCTACATGCTGGGCGCGACCCGCATGGGCAAGAGCACCTTGCTGCTCAACCTCATCGCGCAGGACATGCTGGCGGGCCGGGGCCTGTGCCTGATCGACCCGCACGGCGACCTGGCACTGGACGTGCTGCGGCGCGTGCCGCCGGAGCGGGAAGAAGACGCGCTGTACCTGGACCTGAGCGACACGGCCCGTCCGCCCGCGCTGGGCCTGCTGGAAGCGGGCGGCGAGTGGGAGCAGCGACTCCTCGTGTCCGACCTCTTAGCCATCCTGCACCGCCTCTTCGCCGCCAGTTGGGGCGACCGCCTGGAGCACATCCTGCGCCACGCCCTCCTGACTCTCTTGGCCGCCGAGTCCTCGCCCTTGGGCACGCCACTGACCTTGCGCGACATCCGCCCGCTGCTGGCCAGCAAGAAGTACCGCCGCAAGCTGCTGGAACGGGTGCCCGATCCCGACCTGCAGACCTTCTGGCACAGCGAGTTCCCCGGCTATACCGCCTCCGCCTTCGCGCCCGTGTACAACAAGCTGGGGCTGTTGCTGTCGAGTCCGGTCGTGCGCAACATCGTCGGCGGCTCCCGGAGCAAGCTGCGCGCGGGCGACTTGATGAAAGAGCGCGGCATCCTCCTAGTGAACCTGGCGCAGAGCCTGATCGGGGAGGACAACGCCCACTTCCTGGGCGCTCTCCTGGTGTCCAAGATCCAACTGGCCGCCATGCACGGCCTGCGCTATGACGCGGGGGAACGCGAGCCGTTTACCCTCTACGTGGACGAGTTCCAGAACTTCGTGGTCTCTTCCTTCGAGAAAATCCTCTCCGAAGCGGGCAAGGCGGGTCTCACCCTGGTGATGGCCAACCAGTTCCTGGAGCAACTGGGCGAAGGTCTGCCCACCGCCATCCGCAGCAACACCGGCACCCTCGTCAGCTTCCGTGTGAGCGCCCAGAGCGGGCGGGCTTTGGAGGGGGAGGCCAAAGCGCAACGTTCCACCGCGGCTCGGCCTTCCGCCAAAGCGCGATTTTCAGATAAGGAGCGCCAATCACCAACACAGGCCAGCCAAGCTCGCCGAGATGGGAGTGGTGAGGATGGGGCCGGTGTTGAAGAGAACGACCTAAAGGCAGAGAGTGAAGCGACGGACGACGGGGATTGGCAGGGCGCGGACGGGCCACCAGCCGCAGACGAGCCGACTATCCGCGGGCGGCCAGCGCCGTCCCCACGGCCAATGCCCGCTTCCAGGTCGCGGCGGCCCCGGTCTGGGCAGACCCGCTTGCGCGGCTCCCGGCGCACCCGCCCTGCCCAGACTGGCGGCAGCCTGGAAGATGCGGGAACGGCAGGCCAGGGCGATACGGCAGCACCGGGTAGGGCCGCGCCCAAAGACCGTGCCGCACCGGAAGGCGATGCCGCTCCTGCAGGGGGGCCCAGCGTGCTGGAGCGGGAAGGGAGCAGCCCGGAAGGATACGAGCCAGCAGGTCGCCCGATCAGAGCGGATGGGCGGCCGCCAGCGGATGCTGAGCCGGACCAGCATCACGGGCCTGCCGGAAAAGATGCGCCTGCCGGAGGCGACGCTGCAGCGGAGGGAGTGGGCACTGAAACACCAGGTGCTGGGATCGTAGACTTTGGGGCGCGGAATCCCCTGGGTGCTCCGGCAAATGCCTCCGTTGCCAGCGAGAGCGGCGCGGGCCAGGCACAGCAGGAGCCGCCTGAGCAACCGGGGTATGGCTCCTGGGGGATCGAACCGAGTGAGGAGCGACCAGCGCAGGACGTGGCGGCGGCACCCTTTTCTCCATCGGCAGTCTTGCCATCAACAACTGCCCCCACCTTATTCTTCGGCTTTCCCGAACCGCTTGCCCCTGCTGCGGAAAGTCCGGCCGAACCTGCGCTGGAAACGGGGCCGGAAGCCTCAGATGCGATTACGGAGGCGGGAAAGGACGGAGAGCAACCGCAGCAGGAGAGGGGCGCGGGAGAGAGTCCAGCGGAAGAGGGAGGCGGGTAAAGAGCGCCAAGGGGGAGGGCGGAACGCCGCAACCCGCATCAGCAAAGATAGTTGCACGGACCGGCGCTCTGCCTGCTAACCGCTTAACCGCTGCGGAACATCCTGCAAACACGCTGCGCGAATCCGCTGACGCGCTGTCTGCCACGCAAATGGCACATATAGGTGTAGTTTCTCTGTTAGCGGACGCATGGATATCGTGCGCATCATGCGGGAGCAGCTTGTGAGTGCCAAGGCCCTGCTTTCGTGCGTGAATCATGCATGGATCATGTGCCAAGGGTATATGCTTCGAGCCTGCGGTCGGGAACATACGGTTTCCGCCGCCCTTGCGGATACCCGAAGCATACGGGCGGCGACCTATAAACGGCGCGGGCAAGAGCCAATGGCAGGGCCGAGGGCGTAACAAAATGATGGGACGAAGCGACGATAGGATAGACCATACACTGGAGGCGAGGCTGCCCACTGCGGCAGGGGATGAGGCGGCAGGGAGCGCAACGTCACGGGCCTTGCCGCGTTATCGGCGGGTGGCGGGCCAAGCCCCGGCGATGCTGCTGACCCCCCGCGACCTGGCCATCGTGGAGGACGTGTGGCGCTTCCGCCTCCTCACCACCACCCAGATCGAAACCCTGCGCGCCTGCGACCCCGAAACTGGGAACCGTTTCGCCTCGCGGCTGACCCTGACCCGCCGCCTCAAGCTCCTCTTCCACCACCGCTACCTGCGCCGCATCGCCCGCCCCCTGGCCCAGGGCAGCCGCGAGCCGGTCTACCTGCTGGACAGCGCCGGGGCGCGGCTTTTGAGCCAGCGTCACGGGGAGGTGACCGCCAGCCCGCCCTCGCGCCTGCCCGCGCCCGCCGCGCTGGATCATCTGTTGGCCATCGGGCAGATGCGCCTGAGCTTAACCGCGGCGCAAAGCCTGCCCGTCGCCAGGCGGAGCGGCTACGGGCTGGTGGAGTGGCTGCCCGGCGAGAAGGTGCGGTTCCGCATCAGCCTGGAAGAGACGGGGCGGCGCAGGCAGAACGTGTCCATCGTGCCGGACGGAGCCGCCATCGTGCGCTTAAGCCACGGCTCATCGGCCGTAAGGCACTACGCGTTTATCGAGGTGGATCGCGGCACCGAGCCGCAACGCACCCTGGCCGGGAAATGCCAGGCCTATCTCGCTTACTGGCAGAGCGGCGGCTTCGCCCGCGACTTCAGCGTGCCCGTGGGCCTGGGCTTCCGGGTGCTCTTCGTGGCTCCCTCATCCAAGCGGGCGCAGACGATCTTGAAGGCGGTTGGCGCCGTGACTGGGCCACGCCGACTGTTCCGGGTGGCCCTGGAGCAAGACATCGTGCCGCAGCGCGTGCTGGAGGCGGTGTGGCTGGACGGCGCCACGGGGGAAGCCACCGCTCCTTTTGCCGGTTGAGCATGGACCGGGAAAGGGCAAATTACGGAGCAATCCGGGACGGACGTTACTCATACCAATAGGGAAGGGGGAAGGCGACCATGCGATTAGACGACGTGCTACGCCAGGGCGGTGGAGAACCTAACAATAAAGACATGAGGAATGAAGGGCATCAAGGCGAAGGGCTTAACGCGCCTGCGGCAAAGCAGCAGAACCTAGCCCCGTCAGGCGCAGCAGGGGAAACTGCGCCTGCGGCAAAGGCTGGGGAACGTGACGGTGCCGTAAGGCTTGACGGGGCCGCCAGTCTGGACGCGCCGTACGAAACTGGTCTTTCCTACGGCCGTGACTTGGGAAGCCAGGCTCTCCCGCCGCGGACGGCTACCCAGCCGTCCGCAGCGCCCCAGCCGGTAGTGGTGCGAGCCTCCGGCGCTCTGGGCGGCGGCTCCGGAACGGCGACTGCCAGTCCGGTCTTCGACAAGGTCGGCTGGCACTTCGCGCTACCTGCACCGGCGCACCGGCCCCTGTGGAACGAGATGCCAGCCCTGAACCAGTTCTTGGCCGCAGTAGGCGGCCTCTGCCTCCTACTGGCCTTCGGGCGCGCTGCCGCGCCGCCGCTGGCCGCCAGCGCGCGGCGGGCCTACTATCCCTACACCGCCGCAGGGCGGCAGGAGTCCTGCCTGAACAATCTCCGCTCCCTGTCTATGGCCCTGGCGACTTACGCCCAGGACAACGACGGGCGCTACCCCTTCTTAGATTCTCAGGACGCCGGGGAGCGGCGCGTCACCTGGGTCTCCATCCTGGGCGCACGCGCCGCGAACGGTAGCCCCGAGCAAGGCGCGGTGCCCAACCAGTTGCTGTGTCCTGCCGGTCCCGCCGTGCCGGGCCGGGGAACGGGCGCGATTTCTTCCTACGGCATGAACCCGGTCCTGGCGGCGGCCAAAAGCCAGGAGGTGGAGGAGGCCGCGACCGCTATTCTGCTGGCGGACCGGGGCACCAAGCACGACGTTGCTCTGCTGCCGCCCTATCCCTCCTGGCCAGCCTATAGCGCCCGCAGCGCCGGGAGCGGCTTTGATCCGACCGCCTGCAACTTCGACTTCCGGCACGGCGGAGAAAGCGGCGACGCCCCTGCCACGGGCGTCACCTACGCCGACGGGCATGCGGGCGCCCTCACGCCCGGCGACTGGGCAGCGGAGACTTCTACCTGGGGCGGCAGTGCGGTGCTGCGCCTGGCGCGCGACCGGCTGCTGCGTCGCCGCCCCGAAACCAGTGCGCTGTTGCAGCGCCTCCAGGCGGACGATGTGGCGGGCAGCGCTTCCTACCTGTCCGGGCACCGCGCCGCGCTGAAGCCCGTCAGCGGCGACGTCCTGGCCCTGTGGCGGCTTAACAGCGGAGAACACGCCTCCGCCAGCGTGGATCGGCTGGGATGGAACCTGGCCCAGTCGTGGCGGCTGGCGGGGGACGCGGCGCTGGAGCGGCAGTGTGACGCCGAAGAGACGCGCCGCTGCCAGGCCGAACTGCAGCGCGTAAACGGCGGCCCCTGGGAGCAGCGGACGACCCAGGGCCAGCCGAACATGAGCTGCCAGGCTCCCAACGCCTGGACGTTGGAAAACGAGCAGGAGGGGCGCTACCGGAGACTCTATTTCCGCTCCTCAATACCGGCGCTGTACGCGCTGATCGAGGTCGGCACCCGCGCGGCTTTCATCACGCCGCAGCCCATCCACTGGGACGGCGACGAGCGCGACCTGCAACGTCACTACGGGCGAGGCAACTACCGCCGCCTGGCGATGACGACCGGCTCGTTACAGGGCCATGAAGCGGGCCTGTGGGAGTATGAGGTGCAGAAGCCGGGCGGCCCGCGCCTGCACAAGCGGCTGCTGGGCTACACCGACGGCTGGAACAGTTACGTGCTGTCCACGACGGCCCCGGCCAAGGACTGGGCCTTGTGGCAGCCCGCGTTCGACAAGATGGTGGACTCCGCGTCAATAGGTGGCTAAGGCGATATCGGTCAGGCATTTGCGGTAAGGTAGTCGTAGCAGGGTGGAGCTTGCGCCCTCCACCCTTAGTGGTTTGAGTGAACAGCCTACCAGGACGTCGGGGAGCTACTGAGCAACGCCAATAGGAGCGCGAAGGCGACGCAAGCGAAGATGGCATGGCTGGCCTTTGCGCTGGGTTACGCCTCGCACCTGTTCTTCTCCCGGCGAAGCAGTCGGGATGCGCCACCTGGGGGGCAACAGGTGGTAGCGGCGGGCCTGCGGGTAACGCAGAGGGATGCCGAAGGAATGAAATGCTAATTCCGGCTCTACCGTGTAAACAAGCCAGAGACGCGCTATGGCAACCGCCGAGTGCGTGGGTCAGGTCAAGGCGTCCCTTTCTTGGCTACCGCCATCAGTGCGGAGTTGCTACGGGCAGGTGAGCTACTGAATGATTGCCCCGGTCGAGAATCGCTGTGGGCAGCAGGAGTGGCGGTAGAGACTGCCGTAATAGGCTGGATCAGCGCAGAGGCGCCTTGGCGGTTGAACACCGGAGACCACACTTCTGGTGGCGCAGAAAGGATAGTCTGGAGGTTGGCCCAAGCGTTGAATCTATCTAGTGACACTGCGCTGGGGAAACAATGTGACGAGGAGCAGAGGGGAAACAATGTGACGAGGAGCAGACGCGCCGCTGCCAGGCCGAAGCGCATCGGGCGGCGGAGGCGAATGGAAGCAGCAACAGGTGAGTGGCCAACCTACCGTGAGTTGCCAGGCTCCCGCCACGTGGCACCATTAAAGCCGAGAGCGAGGGTCGCTACTGGCGCGTCTATTTGCGCTTGTCGCTGCCCTCGGCGTTCATGGTTCTGGAAGTGGGGCAGTGGGCCAGATACGTCACCCCGCAGCCCATCGACTGGCGCAGCGAGGACATGGACTACCTGCGGCGCTACGGCGGCAGTTACCGGAGGCTTGGACTGACGCACGCTGCACTCGCGGGCAATGCCGCGAGTGCCTGGGAATATGAAGTGCAAAAGCCCGGCGGCCCGCGCCTGCACAAGCGTTACGTCGGGTACACCGACGGCTAGGCCAGCTACGCGGTCGGCGTCACAGCGACCACCAAAGACTGGCTGCGCTGGCAGCCAGTCTTTGAAAAGCTCGTAGATTCGGTGCAGGCGGGCAACGTGTCAAGGGAATGATACCAGCGTAAACAGTATAAGGAGAGACGATGTTCTAAGTCCGCTGGGCATCCGCCAATGAGGGTCTCGCCCTGAGTAGGCCCTTGACGATTATTCTGGTGCCTTCTTGCTTTTGATGTCTTCGTCTCACATCTGGCTAAGTCGGCAGCGAGGATCGACAGCAGCAGGCATAAGGCCGCGCAAGCGCGGAGCATCAAAAGCAACTTCTCCCCATTTGACCTCTTATCCAGAGCCAGACTTCTGGGCAGCAGATGAAACCGCTGTTGAGCGGCTAGTTGGTAGCCCCCATGCTGCTAACGAAGATGGCTCTGATCAAGCGTAGCGTGGGCAGATTCTAAATGGACGCACGGAACTCTACTTGCACGCCTTGCTCGTGCTGTTAAGCTGGCGGTGGGTGGACAGATACGCCTCTCGACGAACACAAAGCCATCCCAGACCAAATTGAGCCTAAGAGTTCCTACTGTTAGATGGGTTCGTTAGCGGGCACAACTCAACAGAATTGACGGTTGCGAAATTCGGTGATAGGTAAGTTGCTAATTATATTCAGACTGGTTATTCCGAAAGTCTACAAAGCGAGTTTATAGTGGTTGGCAGCTTCGGACGGCCCCGAAGAATGACTTGCAGGATTAATGATTACAGTAATGGCTCCGCATGTGAGTGTACCCAATAGCAATTCCTCCACTATGAGGAAGTGTCTCTTTATTTGAAGAAGGAAGGTATTCCCGGTCGATTCCTAAACAAATATGATATACTTGCTATATGCGCCTTAAACCATAGTTGGATGATTATTTCAAGCTCTTTTTCTATCTTAGGAAGAAATGGGCGGAATAGAGTACAAGTGCGGAATAGAGCACAGTTTTGCTCAAAGTCTTAAAATTCCGATTAAGACATTATTAAACAGCATCGGGCAACTTGGGTTTTCAGTATCAGTACCTGACATCCCAACCCTCATAGTAGGATAATATTATTCTCGCTTATGCATTAAAAAGAGGGGGAGAAAGACAATGTTTGAATTAGATCATGTTGCGATACAAACTGACGATGTCCCCAATGCTTTGGAGTTTTATGTTAAACATTTCAACGCCGAAGTGTTATATGCCGATTCAACATGGGCCTTCCTGCGTTTTGGTCAAGGTAAACTGGCGCTTGTGACGCCTTCCCAACACCCACCGCACACCGCCTTTAAAGTAAGTGAAGATTGTCTCCGCCAGATGGCTCAGCGGCTTGGCAAAAGCATTGACTACCATCGTGATGGCACAAGAGGTATATATATGGATGATGCATATGGTAATGTAGTAGAACTCATTTATTATCCAAAAGGTGAAACGTTTTATGAAACGGGGTCAACTGCCTTGTGATTTGACAAGTTGGGATCGTTTCGCCGATAGAAGGAAAGGACATACTGGAAGAAGCATTTTACAATCATGCAAGTTTGCTTCGCTAAGGTGATGTGTAGGCTAAATTGCCGCATCTGCATTGGGTAAAGTATTTGTTATGGCGAATTTAAAAAAAACCAGAGGATAAGTGGAACTGACAAACGCCGTATCGGAAGCACCCCTGTGGCAAGCATAAGTCCAGTGAACACCTCTATCCTTGGGGAAAAATTATTAATCGTCGATGATCGTTTGAAAGATCTCCGCTGTGCCAACTATATTGCAACTAAGACACCTTTCTGGTCACCGGACAATGTGGAAAGTGTCCGCTCTATAGACGAAGCAAAGTCAAAACTGGCTACTCGCCAATTTGCATTTCTCATTACAGATCTTTATCTTTTGCCTCCTGAAAAGGCTGATGAGATCGATAACCTTGACGCTGGTAAAATAGGCATAAAAAAGTTCACAAAGCAGTATTACCGTACCCTTGATCTAGCCACACGGCTTGATCTAATGGAGCCTTTGAAAGCAGATGGTCTCCACCTCATTAGGAGCATTAGAGAAGGCGAATTAGGGGACGCTCTCCAAAAAATACCGATAATCGTCTTCACTTTTTTTTGGCAACATAGCAGGTTCGTCGAGGTTATCGATAAAATAGAACAATATAACCCGCCCGTTGGATACCTCCCCAAGTTCTTTCGTGGCGCCATTATCCACCACGAAACAGATGCAGGGCCCTGGTTCAGACCGGCAGAGGGCTATGAGGACATATTAAGAAAAGGGATAAATAGTCTCGAATTGATGATAAATCTTTTAAGAGTTGAGTATTTACCAGATGAACTCAAAAGAAATCTCAACCGTATGATTTTTTATTACCTGTCTGCAGAACTGAAGACAAGAAAACACAACTTTCTTCTGGAAAAGGCCATTCATTCGGTGGCACAATCATACGATGATCTTTTTAAGCAAGTTTGCCAATTCCACGTAACCTTTTGTATAGATGACACCCCCTCCGAAGATCTACAAATGGCCCCCGTGAAGTATCTTGAGGCTCACCTGTCTATGCCAGAAATAAGAACCTCGGTAGAGATTGAAGTGCGCTACTTTGAGGGGGACGCTAAATTGGTGAACAAGAAAGAAACCTTGTTGCAATTTGGAAGAGCATCTGCTCAAGACTTACCATTGGCCGATAAGCAGCTTCTATTCAAGGTGCTTTTTATGCTATGCCGCTACACACATCCATCGGTACCAGATACGATTGGTCTCACTACCGAGAACTTAGCAGAAATGTTCTCTTTGAATAAAGTATCCAATACAGTTATTCAATTGAGGAAATTAATAGACGATAAGTTGATTCATACAAATCTCCCCCCACGAATACGGGATTTCATTTCGGCAGACAGACATGTATTAGTAGAAGAAGAGAGTAGCTATTACTTTAACGGTAGCTCCGAAGTTGTTTGGATGAGTGATATAGAGAGTAAAAAGTGAAACCGGAGGCAGGATCTGTGATGCGATTCAGTCTCACTCTTAATCAGTCGGCTTCTTTGATATATTGGGGTCAACATTACGGTTGACTTCCGGAAGGGCACTAATAACTGCCTTATAAAGAGAGATTCCTCCAATTCCTCCCACTATGGCCTGAATAACATTAGCCGGAATCTCCGCCAAGGCAGGAGCCAGGCCCATGCCAGGCATAAAAATCTCGGCAAAAAAATAAACTGCTACCATAGCCAAGACCGCAGGAAATACCCAAAGCAAATGTTTCTTACCTAAAGTTCCCACTATTGCCGCTTCAAGTCCTTTTGCGATTAGCGTGATTGGGGCAAAAGCAACAAAGCCTCCAAGGACATCTGCTGCAGCACTCCCGACTCCCCCTGCGACACTACCCCATCGCCCCCCAAGCATAAGCCCGCAAAAGACGACGGACATATCACCGAAGTTGAGGTACCCGCCAGTCGCTGGAATTGGAATGCGTACAACCATTGTTAGTGCGGTAGTGACAGCCATAAGAACCAACACTAAGAATAATCTCATTGCTCTACTCCTTTCCCAAAATCTTGCGTTGTGCCTTGTAATATATGAAAATGGACAAACGCTTTTGGAGACCAGAGAAGGATGTTGCGATAGGTAATGATTACCAGAGCGATGCAACTCCTAATGCTCTTAAGGATGAATTTAGGAGCAAAATAGCTAAGCCAACTTTGAGCTTCGGGCCACTCACCTTGGATCTGCAATGCAGTTCTGGTATTAGCAAGATTTTGAATAGCATTTTCTATCATCCTGAAAAATACGGCCATATAGAGCCCTACATTACCCCACCTCAAGAACTCTATTGGCGATATGCTGCCCACAAATATGGAACCAAGCGCAAGTGCCGCAAGCCATCTCAGCGGATGAGACAAAGCATAGAGCCAACGATTTATGACCGTACTTAAATGCATGTAAGGGGTGAGGGTCGCACTGCTATAGATCAGCGGTATAGAAACAGCAAGATAATAAAGATTACCTAAGAACCATAGACAGAGCATCAACATAACAGCTTTAGGACTGAAAATCAGACCGTACATTCCAACTATGAATACTGTCATAGCCGCAAGGCGGTAGAAGTAAGTCCTGAGATGGATATCATCAATCATGAAGGGATAGAGGAGATAATTTATTAGTAGAACCAACATGATCTTTAAATATAGGTCAATGCTTTTAAGATAATTTCTCACCATGATTGGTTGTTCCTGTTACGAGAGAAGAACGCTGCTCCAAGCCTGAAGCTAATGAGTTGAAATCTGCCTTAATTGGCTGGCAAGTCCAAGTGAGACTGAGCTAAAGCATCGGAAAATAGTTCAGTTACGCTCTCAAAAAAATGCAAATGCCCATCTTTTATCCAAAGAACTTTTGTGTTTAGTTCGCGCAGCACGCTTATATCGTGACTTACTATAAGTAATGTAACGCGTAAGTCGGCGCATACCTCCTCCACGGCCTTAAAGAATTGAGCTTGACCAACCTGATCCAGTCCCCAAGTTGGTTCATCCAGAATAATGAGTTTAGTATTGTGCGTGATGAAGGAGATCAGACAAAGCAACTTAATCTCCAACATAGACAGAGAAAAGATGCGAGTCTCATCAGAGAGTGGCAGCCATTTGGATAGAAAACCCAGAGCCAATGCCTGCTCCTGCCTTTCTAACTTCATTCTCAATTCTTCTATAGTGCCATGGATGATTTGCTGTTCGGGAAACTGTCCTACATAGCATATGCACTGGCTTATCGCTTGCCGATCTAAGGAGGAAAGGGGGGCGCCTCTGAATAATATAGTGCCAGAGTCAGGTAATATGATCTTGAGAGCCATATGAACGAGCGTAGATTTGCCAGAACCATTATCACCGACAAGAGCATAAATACACCGCTGGTGGAAGCGGAATGATATGCTATGAAATAACGGATGTAGCCTCTCTTGACTTAGGCCAGGATGCTGATAGAGTGTAACGTCAACAAACTCGAGTGTAGGTTGCTGATCTGGCCCCAGATCTGGCGGCAGAGGATTGTAGAAGCTATGTGCCAGAGATTGTAGGTGGCGTTGAAACGCGGTACCTATCACAGTTTCAGCCAAGAGATCCTCCTCTTTAATCTTTGTGGTCATCCCATCAAATCTAAGAGACCTGTTAGCTACCTCAAGCAGTGGATATACTTCCTGCTCCAGCAACACCACACAAGAACCAGACAGAGTTACTTGTCTGATATGTTTTAATAAGTGTTGGCGCCCCTTTTTGTCAAGCCATGGAATAACTCCGTGTAAGACGTAACAAGGATGTGACACCGAGAAAGCGATTGCAAGGGCAACCTTCATTTTCTCACCACCAGAAAGACTCAGGATTTCTCTTTCGCAAAAGCTTTCATCAAGGCCAAAGGTTGTGAGAACATTGGCCACAGCTTCCGACTTCTTGGTTTGAACCACTATCTCTTCTTTGACCAGAGAAAAGAAGAGATAGTGGTCTGGATTGGGGCCAACATAACCTGCTGTTTGTGGTAATTCTCCTTCTTCAATTTTCAATGTTCCGGTGTAATGCCTTATCAGTGCCTGCATCTGTGGCCATTCCACTTGTTCGCTAATCGGGAACAATCCAGCAACAATCCCTCCAAGAAGGTAAAAAGATGTGTTTTCAACTCCTGTTATAAGGCATGTTTCCCCATTCACGATTGGTATGAAAGCAGATCTTATTATGCAGTGTTCATCCACAATGTAAGAAAATCTCATGTATAAGGCCTGAGAGATGCCTTTTGGCACTTTCTCATCCTACCTTTCTGGTGTTTTATCTATGGACTCTGCTTCGTGAATGCTCTGGAGTGAGTAATTCCTTTATTGAGGGGGCGGCACATGTCATTAGCATCTACTCAGTGGAACCGGCAATTAAGCAAGGAAGTTCTGGCTTAGTGATTGTGTTATTATCTAGCAACTGGCTTGATTATAAACGAGCTTGACATTTGCTTCCTACCTCATCCACACCGCAACAAGTTCAAGAGATTATTCAGTCAACAATCTTACCAGGCCAGCGTTTGCGTCTACCTCAACGAGAACCCCGTCTCGCAAAACCTGGGTGGCGACTTTCGTTCCCACTATACATGGTTTTTGCATTTCACGGGCAACTATTGCAGCATGACACGTCATTCCCCCTTCATCAGTTATAAAAGCTGCGGCCCGTTCCATGGCAGGCAGAAAATCAGGCATCGTCATGGGAGAGACAAGTATTTCTCCTTCTTCAATCACAGAAATCTGCTTGTGTCCCATGATGCGTCTGACTCTACCTCGTGCCACACCGGGATAAGCTATATTCCCAGTTATTGTATTCGACTCCGAGCTAATAACCTCGCGTTCCAGAAGAATTCCATATTCTCTTTCTACAGTTTCCCGCGTCACTTCTACATGGAGCTTATTGTGCGTAAATATGAAACCATGATCTCTCTTCTTTAAGTCTTCCACTGTGGGAAAGTTCTCTGCTTGAATCTCTTCTATGGTTAACACATGAACATATTCCTTTAGGTGCGGAAAAAGCATGGTCAGAGACTTTCTGACTACAATATCGGTCCCAGAGGATAACTGATTTGTGGCCTCTCTCAAGTTTCGTATAGACGAGATATCGAGGCCTGATAGCTCCTCCTCGCTCATTTCACAGAGCCACCACATTGCCTCAACCCACGGATAAGCTGCCTCGAAATCTTCAATGAAGCGCAGGAGTTCTATTTTAGATAGGCATTTCTCGCCCTCATAAATGGACTGTATGGGCGTTAGCTTTCTACTAATCTGCTCCTCTAATGACTTGAGGAATTCTTTCTTTTTATTTGCGCTTTCCTTAAGGTGGTTTTTCATCCACTCTACGCCTTTAGGATCATAGTAACTTTTTACAGTATCGTCTTCCCTCACAAATACAATATACGGTAAGAACGCTTGTTGCTCTCCACTCCACGGCTTTGGGTCATAAGCCTCGCCCTTATACCAGACTTGAAGCATTGGCAATGAAAAGTCGCGAGTAAAAACTTTTTCGTATACGGCTTGGCTGTGATTATCGTCTGATAAGGTGGTGATGGGCCTACTTTGAACAATGTAGAATTGGCCATTCTCGAAGGCCCACTCAATATCACAAGGAAAATTGTAGTGCTGTTCAATATGAATTATCAGCTTCGATAGCTCTCGGATCTGTTCTGATAATAACTTTGGGACTTCTTTGTCGCTTAATGGCACCTCATTCCATGCAATCCCTCCATTGATCCCACAGACTATTTTTTGCTCTTGCCTGGACACTTGACTGCGAACCAACGAACAGTCACGTTTGTCTACTATGTAATAATCTGGGGTGATAGCACCAGAAACAACGGCAGACCCCAATCCCCAGCTTGCTTCAATAACGATGTGAGTTCGATCTTTAGTGACTGGATGCACTGAGAAAGCAATACCTGCCACTTGACTGTTAACCATTTTCTGTACTACCACTGCGACAGAAATTCCATCTGTGTTTGACTCCCTTTTGAAGCGATAGTAGATGGCTCTGGGGCTAAAAAGAGAGGCCCAGCATTCCTGTAATTTAGCCGAGAGATTATTTCTGTCAACATTGAGATAGCTTTCTAACTGGCCTGCCCAGCTATTACCATGACTATCTTCTAAAGTGGAGGATGAGCGAACTGCAACAAAAGTCGTGTCCAAGCGATCAAACGACGCCATTACCTCTTCTTGAATATCCCTCGGTATTTCTGCAGCTAAAATCCGGTCTTGGATAATTTTGGAGACCTTCTCAATACCTTGACTATCATAAATGTCTACCTTTGATAGGTGAGCTTCGATAAAGGTATTAATCCGTGTCTGGGCTATGAAGAGATCGAACGCATCCGTTAAGACCACAAAACCAGCAGGAACTGGAACACCGATCCTGCACATATCTGCAAGAGACGCCCCTTTTCCACCAGCACTGTCAACACTGCTTGCTCCTAACTCATTGAAGAATTGTGTGATCTTCATAGCCTTCACTTATAAGCTCCTTTGCTAATAGTTACACAACAGTTCTGACCATTAGACATCGAGTTTCATGGTCTGTATCGCTTTAACGAATGCCCTCGACGAATAACAGTGTGTCATGATTGTAGCACTTGTGAGGTAATATTCTATAGTCCTCTAAGCAAATAGTTTTCTATTAAATGTGTCCGAGTATTTTGCTTTAAAATACTGGCTGGATTTGCGTCCAATTTATTTGAAGAACAAAGCAATGAATTATACCTACAATTTAGTGATTGAAGAATACACATATTCTGGCTGCCAATATCACGTAATTTCCTGATAGAAAAAGCTTCCTCGCTGACATCCAACCTTTGCTAACCTTTTATTAAAAGATGCGTTAGAACCTTGGTCTCGTAGTGCAAACCGGAGCATGGGCAGCCACAGGACTTCTCCAATGGCTCATACGATTGCAAGTTCATGCTCAGTTGCACAGGCAGGGGTAACCCATAAGAAAAGGGAGGATTCATGGTAGTCGAGAGAATAGTTTATAGAGTTATCATCAGTGCTAAATTCTGCGATGGAAAAGTTAATTGCAGCCTTCGTCAAGACTATTTCATAGCGGAATTTCTTCGCCACATTGAGCTGCCAACTGGGTTTGAATTTCGCAGTGTCTCGCTCCCGCGTTTGGAGTTACACAAGGACTATAGTGATGAAATGCAAGCCCAGTGGGAACATAGAAACTTGGTCAGTCAATTACGAAGGGAGTCTGACAACCGGCAGCCTCGCAGTTTCGTCTGGAGCTGCCAGCTTATTCGCAAAGGTTAAACAGCAGGTTCGTAACGCAAGAGGCATGAGATGTCCTTAGGCATCTCATGCCTCTTACATTCATGGCACTCAGTGTTGACCTACAATTGCTTACCCTCCCTTTTATGGCCGGATGCCGCGTGCCATCTATGATTCTCGATATGCTCTACTGTTTGCGGCCAATTTGCCCAAACATCAGCTTGTAACCAGGTTGTGGGGTGTTTCAACCCTTCGTTGCGGGCCGCACCTACTCCGCCGTGTGGAAGGCTGGCTTCACTTGGTCACTATCGACAACTTGCTTTGATGGTGCATTATGGACGAACGATAATTGACACCTTAGTGCAGGCGGCGCGGCAACCAGCCTTACATACCTGCAGCTATGGCTTATTGTAATTATCATGTGCCTGTCGGAGCAATCTAAGTGAGGAGCAAGAGCAGCACGGTCACAGCCAGGAAGGGCAGAAGCATTTCTTCGGCTAAAGAACCTGTACTGATGCGGAAAAGCCGAGGCAGCAGATAGAAACGGCGTAGGCGCGGGTAGAGCAGTGGAATCCCGCTCTTCGTGCAGGCGTCGGCTACGAGATGGCTGCCATAACCGAATAACAAAGCTGCCACCGGTACCCAGCTAATCCAAAAGAGCAGGGGAGAAGTAAACAAGGCAACCACGCCCCACCCCACGATAGAGTGCAGCAACCCACGATGTCGGTCACTGCGGCTCACGATCTGGGCCGGGAGCAGCAACGGCTCAAGGTTGGTGCCCAGCAGTCTTAGATGCTTGATTTTGGATTCTGTGGCATCCAAGTCCGGCAGGAGCGCGCCCAAAGCGGCGCAGGCGGCTAAGGTGCCCAAGTCGTAGCTGATAAGTGCTGGCGGCAGCGGAGTCAGCAGCCAGAGCATGTTGACGCCCAGCAGGGTGTGGGTGCGCCAGGTCATGCTCCCATCCTTTCTCTTATTCTCCCGTAACGTGCTGGGGGTGCGCTGTGGGGCAGGGCACCAGGGCTGCCTCCAGGATCGTAGCAGGGCAAGGCCAAGGGCCGGAATACGGCGGTTTCAGGTCTCATCACGCCTTGAAGGTCATAATGCACCTCTAAAACGGCTGGTTCTAAACTAATGCCGCTGGGGGTATAAAGTCCTATCATTCAAAAATTCTTATGAATGACCGTAATCTGAAAGCTGAAAACACCGTTTTCGCTGCGTGGACGTTTAGGGTTAAGCGGCTTGAAAGAGGTGGCGGCGAAGGGTAGGGGTTGACATAGCCCGCTAATTTGTGTAAGATTTCACAAGGCGATCCACGCTACATCTATGGGTCGCTTTTTTGTTGCCGGATAGAGTTTGTCGTTCCGTAATCAGTCGTAAAATTTTGTAAAACGTAGGAGGCGATGCATGGTGCCTACACCAGCACCTAAGTCGTGCCGACAGGAAATGGGCCAGGCCGTTAAGCAGTTAGAGAATAGCAATTGGCTGAGCACATTCCGAGAGTCGAGCACACAACGCACACGCAAAAGATTTGTCGGACTGACCTGGATGGTCGTTGTGTGCGCTATTTTTCCGATGGGACTCTGGAACCATTACGAGCCTACCAGTGATGCTGCCGAAGTCCAGCAAAATGAAGGACAGCAAAACCAAGTTGTCAAAACAGACGATGCCGTTAAAGATGTAAGCAATAAACGTGCCAAAGAGTCCGTTAAAACGACTCAAGAAGTTACAGTCCTACAAGCTGACGCAAAACTTAATCATACTCAGTCGGATTCTAAATCGGACACCACACTCACAACCTCTAAATCAAATAGCAACACCCTTAATACTGCGTCAGTAGCGACTACTCCCAACACCACGGCAACGACCTCCGTGCAAATGGCGGGGCGTATTCTATCGCTTCATGCTGTTATCAGCGGCAAAGCGCGTAATGCCAATGTGATGGTGCCTTTGACGGACGTGACGGTGAAAGAAGCCCTGGCCGCAATGGGCGTGAAGCTGGAAAAGACTGACCGCACTGTGCCTTCGGGTGCAGCCCCCGCTTATGATGGTATGACCATTCAGGTAACACGAGTGCGCGTTGAGTTGCAAAAGCAGCATGAATATCGTGCCCAGGACGTGCGCTATAAGCCGACGGCTGATTTAGGTCGCGGCGCGGTGCAGACGGTCTTTGAGGGCAAGCCACGCGTTATTGAGACGACTTATCGCGTGTGGACAGTAGACGGTAAAGTTGCACGACGCGAGTTCATCAGCCGTCAGGTGTCGCAGGAGATGCAGACCAAAATTATTGGCCTGGGCGCGAAGGCGCGTTATGTGCCGAGCCACATTCCTTATCACTCCCGCTATGCGCAGGCTTTTGGCCTGAGTGCCCGTGGCGGCTCACCCCGTGATCGTATGATGGGTAAAGCGGTTCCCGCTCCTGTGGCTCCTCCCGCCCCTGACACCTTCCGTGCAGTGCGTTGCATTGAATTGGTGGCGACTGGCTATAGCCCCGACCCCAGCGAAAATGGCGGCTCCACTCGCACCTGCACGGGCCTGCCGATTGGCTATGGCGCGGCAGCCGTTGACCCCCGTGTGGTTCCCCTGGGCACCAAGATGTATGTCGAGGGCTACGGTTACGCCTTTGCCTGCGATACTGGTGGTGCCATTAAAGGCCGTCGCATTGACCTCGCCTATGACTCCTATCGAGTCGCTAACTCGCAAGGCCATCGCAAAGTGCGCGTCTGGATTTTAGAGCCGTAAACTATTCTTTAAGATAGAATTTTACGAGAAACCAGAGTGCCTCCTGTCTATGCAGGGGGCACTCTGGTTTTGGCGTTTTACATACGGTTCAGGTGGTGGTGATGATGTGAGATTGCGTGGTCTCAAAACCTTTCTGAAGGCGTTTACCCAGCAAGGAAAGGGTTGTGATGAGAACCAACGCGATTAAGGAGATCAGCAACCCATACTCGACCAAGGTTTGCCCTTCTTCCTCGCGGATAAAATGTTGAAAAAGTGTGTTCATCGTTAAGAATCACCTCCCGGTTAGGTTCTCGCGCCTGCCTAAAGCATGATCTCCTGATGTTGCGGAGTGCTTAATTCATTAAAGCCTGGCGGCGAGTAATAGTGTAAGATACCATATTCTGGCCAAAAATAGGAGCCGGTTAGTTAATTTGCCAGGCAATTGCAATTTATGCACGTTAAGAGGGCGTTTTCGCTTATAATTATCGAGACGCAATAAGATGGCAGATAGCGAGCATCATATGTCGCAGTTAGTGCCACAGGGCAAAAGCAAGTAAAGGGGATTTGATGAAGTTTTATTGTTTATGGGTACCAATAGTCATGGCTTTGCCGATGAGTGCGGCCCGTGCGGATGTATCGTTAGAGCATTCCGTGACGCTGCGGGTCACCAAGTTCAAGCAGCCGTTGGTGAAGTTAAAGCTGTTCACCAATTGGACAGAGCAGCGTAACCGGGTGCTGGTGAAATACGATCTCAGTGGGTTGCCGCAAACAGGCGCAAAAATCGGTGACTTAATCGAACAGTTTGATGCCATGACCAATGATGCATCATCAACCAATGCTGCCTCAGACTCAGCCAAAAAAACAGCTAAAGGCTCACCACTTTTTGGTGGAGTCGGGTTTGTGCAACGCCTGGATGATGATCACTTATTGGCTTATTCTACCCAAACTCATTCTTATATCAATGAAGCCCTTAAGCCGCTCCTGGAAAAGCTGCGCTTCGACCCGTGGAAGAAATTGGCTCCCAAACTCTCGAAGGAAGCGCCGCCGGACTTGACCCCGGAACAGCGCCAGCGATTAGGAGCCGAAGTGCGCGCTGCCACCAGCCCATTGCTGCGTAAAGTGTTGCATTTGTATTTTCGGCCTTTGCCCAACACACGCACCTTTGATGGAATTGAGGCACATGGCTATCGTTTAACCATGCTCTTCAATGTCGGAGGCATCCGGCCAAAGCAACAGCAGTGGACGCGCAGTAACATGGAATATTGGATAGCTGCTGATTTACCTGGTGATGAGACCATTCGTACCTTCCAGAAAGCCGCGCAAGACCCGGCGCGACGCGCCCTCTTTAAGTCTTCTTCGATGTGGGTTAACGAATTCTGGCCCGTTGTCTGGCAAACCATGCCCGAAGAGTTGATTCAGGCTGTGGAAACCCTCGTGCCGCCTGCCCAGTCACCGCGCGCTGGCTTTGGCGGCACTCTGGTGCGCCTCTATTACACGACGGTTCTGCCTCCCTTACAACGCGCCTCCGCAGGCGATGTGCGTGAAGAGGTCGTCCTCACCCGACGCTCGACAGATACCGTAGCGCCCACTGTCTTTGAGGCTCCTACCGGCTATAAACAGGTGCAGCTTGACCCTTACTTTAAAAAGTACAAAGACCTCCTCAAAGGCAAAATGCCCGGTATGTCTACCTTTGCTGACTTTAATGAGTCAATGGGTTTCTCCTGGCAAGCCTGGCATGAATACACTAAGGCACTGCACTCTCAAATGCCATTCCCGATGCCTTAGATGAACTAAGAGCACCTAACAAATGACTGTGCTGTAGAGTTGTTAAGCCCCGCTCATTAGCTTTACAGGCGGGGCTTAGCTATTACTTTAGATCGGAGCCAAAGACTCAATTCAAATGTCACAACCAAGAGAGTTCGAGCGCCAGATTTACGATAACTCCCTTCAATTACAGGGGCGTCTTTATGGTTACTGTCCAGTGCAGGCTGAAGGTGTCGTGATGGGTAAGCGGTTTTATTTCCGAGCACGTTGGGATGGTTGGTCATTCTCGGCTGCTGATACTGAAGATGTTGACCCAATAGACATCCAACTGGGTGAACAAGGCTTTTTCCGCGAAGGAGCATACGGTCAACAAAACCAGGATGAGGCGAGTTGGATGCCATACGATGATGCAGCAGAAATCATCAAGCGTTGCGCGGAAGAATATGTCGCATCCATAATGCCATAGCTATGGACGAATTGCAAGCCGGTGATAAAGTAGTCGAATTAGGGGCAATGGTGCGCTCTGTCACAGTAGCAACGGGTTCAATCTCCTCGACGCTGCTGTTATTTTTAGCCAGGCAAAGTTTGGGGAGTTGCCTCACCGCTTTTCTCATTGGCGCAATTACCGGCTTTATCATCGGTCTGCTGTTGTCGCGGTTGCTCTACGCAGACGGCAAAGGCAATGTGAAAATTGTTAAAGCTACGCCAGCCAATTTCCCTATCACCGTAAGTGCAGCATTGAAAGGCGGTACGTGCCAGACGGTGGTTGTGCTAATTGGCTTAGGCTTAAGTGGCAAGATTGTGGCTTGGCCGCTAACTGTCGAAGTCGTTAGCGGCGTAAATCTTCTGATCGCCTTAGCCATTGCCAGGCTCTCACTGTTGTGATTAAAACCTGGCAAACTCCACAAAACCCTTCTGACTCTCCATATCACTCGGTATAATGAGGCAAGCTCTTTCTGCGGCAAAGAGCGTTTGCAAGATTGCGCTCTGGTACAAGAGAGTTTTCGTTAAAATCATCTTGTGCATAAAAGCTCTCTCAGTTCTCGTCCTCCCTTAGCGACATTAACCGCAGTCGCCCTCATCTCGGCCACGGTCTTAGGCTTTGAAATCGCGCTCACCCGCATCTTCTCGGTGCTGCTGCGCTATCACTTTGGATTTTTATCTATCAGCATTGCGCTCTGCGGCTTAGGCTTGGGGGGCTATGCTATGAACTGGATGCGGCGGCGCAAAGCGCCTTCCCTGGGGGCTTTAGCATTGCTCTTCGGCTTGTCTATTGATATTACCCTCGTGCTGATTCTGCGCGTGGTGTTTGCGTATTTCCCCGAAGCATTCTGGGTAGCGGCTCTCTTGCTTTTAGTCCCCTTTTCGGTGGCCGGGGCTTTTCTGTCGGAAGTTTTTATGCTCTATCCGCAGTGGAGTGGGCGACTTTATGCCTGGGATTTAGCGGGGGCGGCGCTGGCGGCGGTGGGCGTGATTGGTTTGTTGCAATTAAGTAGTGCCATCAATGCTTGTCTGGCGATAGCGATGTTAGCGGCTGTTGGGGCGATCTGGGTGCCGTGGGCTGACCCTGAATCTGGCGATGCAGCACAATCGGATGAGACGCGACAGGATGAGGCACGAGGCGATGTAGCACAAGCTGATGCGCCACCAAGCGACGGGGCAGGGAGCAGTCAGTGGGCAGGAGGCTTGTCTTTCGCGGTGGTCTTTGTCTTGTTGATGGTATTAATAACCAACAAGCAATTTGATTGGTTAGATATCCCTCCCATTCCGCCTAAAGTTGATGCCGAAAACCAATCACTGGCGGATAAGAATGTGACCCAGCCCCTCTTCACGGAACTGGGCACGCCGGGCCATACTTCGCGTATTATTGACACCCGTTGGAATGCCTTTGCACGCACGGATGTGGTGGAAGATAAAGCCGATCCTGGCTCGCTGCTGATTTATACAAATGGCAATGTGCCGACGAACATGATGAAGTGGAATGGTGATCTCTCCATCGTGACTCATCTGGGGGGAGACTTTGCTTTAAGCGATTGGGCTTTTGCCATAGCTCCACTGGGCGGGAATGCAGCTAAGGGTGGACAAGCTAACTTTAACGAGAATTTGCCGCATGGACGAGTACTTTCCATTGGCCCTGGCGGGGGATTAGACGCGCTACTCTCTCTCTATCACGGAGCCGCAGAATTTAATGGTGCGGAAATTAATCCTTCTATTGTCGGTATTATGCGCGACTATCGGAAATATAATGGCGGTATTTACGAGCGGCCTGATGTGCATGTGATAACCGCCGAGGGACGCGCCTTTGTGCGCGAAGCGGCAGCGCATGGGCAGCATTATGCTGTGATCTTTTCGGCCTTGACTAAAACGGCCACTGCCGGGCAGGGGATGGCGCTGCTGGAATCGTTTATTCACACCGAAGATGCCTTCCGCGATTATCTGCGTGCCCTGGATGACAATGGCCAGTTGACTCTCGTGGTAGATAATCCTATGCTGCTCAACCGCTTCTTTGCCACTGCCGTGGCCGTGCTAAAAGCGCAGGGCATGGACGAAAAGGCAGCCTGCCGCCATCTGTCGCTCATTTATGATCCACGTCCTTATGGCCCTTATCGCTTTGGAGTAGTGCTACAAAAATCCCCATTCACCCGCACTCAAACATTTATGATGATGGACAAGGCTTTAAAGCGAGGGCTAACACCCATTTTAATTCCTGACCAAGCGGCGCGTGATGATGTCGGCTCGATAACTACTGGATCATTCCCTATTGGTCCCATCGCTGAAATTTCTAACGGCCAAATGACATTGGAGCAATTCGTCCAAGCCTTCGCGGAGCCAGCGGATTGGCGACCCGCCTTAGATATTAGCCCCTGCCCGGACAATCGCCCTTTTGTTTTAGACCTTAGCCCGACGGTGTTACCAATTTTTAAGCAGTTAGCGGCGGTGGCTGCCCTTTTAGCCATCGTTCTCGCTGTGGTGAGTTGGCGCGACACGATTCCAACCAACTTCTCCCGTAACGACAGTGCAACTCACACTAAACCTGTTAAAGCTTCTCGCTTCGCCCTACCAGACATGCTTTATCTGCTCTACTTCCTGGCTTTAGGCATTGGGTTCATGTTAGTAGAGATTCCACTTTCCCAAAAGCTGATTTTGCCACTGGGCTACCCAACGCTGGCCCTCACCGTGATTCTCTTTTCCATTCTGCTGGGCGGTGGCTTGGGTTCCTGGGCTTCTCAGCGATTTAATGAGACGAAGTTGCGACTCTGGACGGCAGGTTGTGCCGTCGGTGTGGCGCTGGGCACGCTGTTGAGCATTTATATTCTCGGTCAGTTGCAAAATGCCATGCTGACCATGAGCTTACCATCGCGATGTATGGTAGCAGCCTTGCTTTTGCTACCCTTGGGCTTTTTATTAGGGACACCTTTCCCGGCGGGCCTGCGCCTCTTTGCTCGCACGCGCGCCCATCAAGTGCCGCTGATCTGGGGATTGAACGGAGTTTCCTCAGTTGTTGGTTCACTCTGTGCGGCGATGGGGGCTAAAGCCTGGGGCTTCAACAATGTGCTCCTCTTAGGTGCCTTGACTTATCTGGGGGCGGCTGTACTTTTAACTATCGCCAGTGGTGGCAAAATAGCTGATGAAGATATTTTGGAAACTACGGCAGAACTGGCCACAGAAGAGATCGTGCCATCGCAAGCCCTCTGAAAGTAACAGTCGTCTTACCCCGTCAGACCGTGTTAAAATGAGGGAAATATGAGACCTGATGGTGAAGGCACTGACCACCGTGACCCGCCCGGCTACCGGCGACCGCGCTCCAAGTCCACGAACTCGTTAGAGCGCGATGTCTTCCGATTGGCTGTCGTCTTTATCGTGTTGGCTCTTATTGGCTGTGGGGCAGTGTGGCTCAGCAAACGTCAATACCTACCTTCCGATGATGCTAATTCCACTCAACTAGTTCCTTAGCAGCGTTCCTGTAAATAGAGAAAAGCGACCAAACAGAACTAACTGTTGGTCGCTTTTCTCTTTTCCGTAGAGCTAGTTAGTGGTCGCCGTCTTTTGGCCCCGGCGCGGGGCTGGGGCGTGGTGTCTTGGGTGTGGGTTTTGGCTTTTCGGCAGTGATAGGCACATCACCCCAGCTACGGGCTTGAGCGGGGCGGGCGTTAACGGCCATAAAGACTGGCATTAGTAGACTGAAAAACAGTCCGCAGAGAACTAAATTGCGTTTCATGTGCATCACGTCCTTGCGTCTAACTTAACTTTGACTCGCTAATTACTTTTTGTTCCGCTTCTTTCGACGCCCTCTCTAACGGAATGTTTCAAGAATTATTGACAGGCGGTCAACTTTCTCGTCAAGAATTCATTAATGCCGGAATCGCATTGTGATAGACGCTTGCCAACTCCACGACTGGTGCATCTAAGAGCGGTTGTAACACGCCAGCGCGGTTATCAGCAATGGTTAAGCGGTCGCCGCCAACATTGCCCAGGTAGGAAAGAGGGACGCCAGCGGCGCGGGCCAGTTCTTGCAAACGCGGCAGGTTTTCGGGTGCGGCGGTCAGCACAATACGCGATTGGCTTTCACCAAAGAGCACAGCATCCAAACGAATATTAATGGCCGCTTCTGCCGTATCGGGCAACTCTATTTTCGCGCCAATGCCGCCTTCAATACAGCACTCGGCAAGCGCCACGCCTAACCCGCCATCACTAACATCATGGGCCGACTTCGCCAGTCCGCCACGAATAGCCGCGAGAGTGAACTTTTGAGCGTTTAACTCGCGTTCTAAATTGAGTTCAGGTGGATGGCCTACTTCCAAGCCGTGCAAGGTGGCCAGATATTCTGAGCCGCCTAATTCATCAAGACACTGTCCAACCAGCAACACCACGTCGCCAGGGGTACGAAAGGCCAAACCAACACTCTGCTCCACATTGTCCAGCACACCCACCATGCCAATGAGCGGCGAGGGATGGATTACTGATTCAGGAGTTTCATTATAGAAGGAGACATTACCTGACACCACTGGCAAATGGAAATGCTTGCAGGCTACCACAATGCCTTCGATAGCCCGTTTGAATTGCCAGAAGCGGTCTGGTTTTTCCGGGTTGCCAAAACAGAGGCAATCGGTCACGCCCCCCGGCTCAGCCCCCACGCACACCAGGTTACGGGCACACTCGGCAATGGCTATCTGGGCACCAACAAAGGGATCGAGATAACAGTAGCGCGAGTTGCAGTCGGCTTTCACAGCGATGCCTTTATTGCTGGCGGATTCGCGGATGCGCAGTACAGCGGCATCGCCCGCGCCGGGTCGCACCACCGTATTAATCTGCACTAGGTGGTCATATTGCTGATAGACCCACGCTTTGCTGGCGATATTAGGCGACTGCAACAGGCGCAGCAAAATATCCGTGTAGTTAGCTGGGAGGGGAATCTGACTGAAGTCAAAGCTGTGTTTGTCGCGCAGATAAGCGGGTTCCTCAAACGGCAGGTCATAAAGTGGCGAGTCTACCAGGCTGGAAGCCGTCATTTCGGCGACCACTTGCCCGTTCTGGCGCACCCGCAAGATGCCGTCGCCCGTGACCTGGCCCAACACGGCGACATGCAAGCCCCAGCGTCGGAATATGGCAGCGACTTCGGCTTCACGCCCGGCTTTAATGACGCCTAACATGCGCTCTTGCGACTCGCTCATCATAATCTCAAATGGCTCCATGTCGCTTTCGCGCAGGGGCACCTGAGCTAAGTCAATGTCCATGCCCACGCCCCCTTCTGCCGCCTGTTCGCAAGTGGTGCAGGTGAGTCCGGCTGCACCCATATCTTTGAGTGAGACAATGGCTCCCGTTTGCAAGGCTTCCAGACACGCTTCGAGCAGGCACTTCTCGGCAAAGGGATCGCCGATTTGCACCGTGGGGCGGGAGGCGGCATCAGTAATTTCGCGGGAAGCCAGAATCGAGCAGCCGCCAATGCCATCTCGCCCGGTAGCGTTGCCAAAATACATCACGAGGTTGCCCACCCCGGAGGCAGCACTGCTGGCGAGTTGGTCTCGATGCACCACCCCCACGCACATGGCTCCCACCAGGCAGTTCCCGCGATAAGATGGGTTAAAGCCCACTTCTCCGGCTACTGTGGGGATACCCATGCAGTTGCCATAGAAGGAAATGCCTTCGACCACGCCGTTAAAGAGATAGCGGGCGCGGGCTTCTTCGAGTGGCCCAAAGCGCAGCGAATCTAGACAAGCGAGCGGGCGTGCCCCCACCGTGAAAATGTCGCGGATAATGCCGCCGATGCCTGTGGCCGCCCCCTGCTTTGGCTCGACTTGCGAGGGGTGGTTGTGCGATTCCATCTTGAACACCACGAACAACCCCGGCTCAATTTCAATGCCGCCCGTGTCAGCCCCCGTAACCGAGGCAAAATGGCCTTCTTTGGGTAAAGTCTTGAGCAGGGCACGCGAACGAGGATAGCCGCAATGCTCACTCCACTCCACCGAGTACATCGCCAGTTCGGTCGGGCTTGGCTCGCGGTTTAGAATCGAGGTGACCCGCTTGTATTCGTCCTCGGTCATGCCCAACGCTTTGGCCTTCTCGACCATTTGTGAGTTGGGTGCCGGAGTCGCTTCTTTAGGTTGTTCAGTTGTTTGTAAGTTGCTCATTGTTATCAATAATAAACCACTCGTGATAAACAGTGGCTATATAAAAGTCTTCGCTTGGAAATTTGTCGCAAATAGCGATAAATCCGGCGTTAAACATCTCATCATTTACGTTTTCAACATAAGTCGTGTCTTTAAGAAAGATGACTAGAGTCTGCTCATCTTTACTAATGCTGCTACGCAGAATAGTTATGTTCTTGTAATGCTTTGGGCCGACGGGAAGTAAGACATTATAGCCATGAACTTCTATGAAATCTATCTTCTCATAGCGTAGAGTGCTCTTCCAATCCCAGGGGCCTTCGTGCTTTTCAATGATTCTATCCCAACGATAGAGTTTTATCTTTGCCGATGTCTGGGCTGATAAATTTTTCAGGCTCAATGCAGTGCTTTTTTCTGCCATTGTAACCCTGACTTAATGCATCAGTTCTGCTTCTTCGCCATCTCTTGCAAAAGCCCCCACTGCGCACCACTCACAGGCACAACTGACAAACGCGCTAAACGCACTAAGTCCCAGTCTTTGAGTTCAGGATGCGCTTTAATTTCGGCTAAAGTCACAGGCCGCGCCATACGCTTTTTGGCCTTCACATCGCAAACTGCCAACTTGGGGTCATCATGTTCAGGATTGACATAATAACCGCGCACCACTTCCGCAATGCCCACCAGGGCACGCTCATCGCCAGTGTGATAGATGAGGGCTATATCCCCTTTCTCCATCTTGCGGAGATTTTGTAGCGCGTGCGGCTGGCTGACGCCATCCCACATCGTGCTGCCATCGCGCTCCAAGTCGTCATACGAGTAAACGGTTGGCTCAGTTTTCAATAGCCACATTGCCATTGGGTATCAGCCTTTGCTCAGTCTAATCTGTCTTCAGACAGGCCCAGCAAAGTTGTGTCGGAGGTGCGGGCTAGAGTTGGCGCGAAAAGCTGCACCATCGAGCGGAAGATATAAAGGCCATCGGTGCTGCCCAGGATAATTTCGGTGGCCGCTTCCGGGTGCGGCATCAGACCGAAAATGGTGCTGTCTTCATTCATGACACCAGCGATACTGCCCACACTGCCATTGGCGTTAGTGGCTGCTGTGACGTTGCCCTGTGCATCGCAGTAGCGCAGCAGAATCTGGCCATTGGCTTCCATTGCCAAGAGCGTCGCATCATCTACATAATAGCTACCCTCACCGTGACGAATTGGCATGGTCAGCACATCGCCCACTGTGTTGAGTTGCAGAAAGCGATTGCGGTTGTCCTCTACCCGTAGGTGAGTGCTGCGACAGATAAAGTGCTGCCCCGGATTGCGCCGCAGGGCACCCGGCAACAGCCCAGCTTCACAGAGAATCTGAAAGCCGTTACAAATGCCCAGCACCGGCTTGCCAAACCCTGCGAACTGGCTGACTGAATCCATCACCGGTGAAAATTGGGCAATGGCCCCGGTGCGTAGATAATCGCCATGTGCAAAGCCGCCGGGGAGGATAACTGCATCAAAGGCGCTGAGGTCGCGCTCTTCATGCCAGACCAGGGCGCACGAGTGGCCCATGACATTACGCACCACATGCGCGCAATCGCGGTCGCAGTTGCTGCCGGGAAAAACAATGATTCCGAAATGCATATTTAGGGTTTAGGGTTCGGGGTTCAGAGTATGGGGTAGGGCCATTTTTAAAACCCTAAACCCCAGCCCCTAAACCCTAAGCTGTAGGTTGCGTAAACACCCAGGGCACTAAATTACGACTGGTGCCGAGTTGGTCACGGCGCGCCTCGGCGGGCAGAGAATCTAAGCTGCTGCCAGCCTCAACAACCTCGCCTCCGATGCAGAGAATCCAGGCGGCGCGCCGTTCAGTGAGTTGCTGGCGAATCCAGCCGCCATGTTTCTGCCAGGCTAACTGCTGTAAGGCTAATTGCTCATTGGCAGGCAGCGCATCATAAGCATCGTAATCCATTGCAAACGGGTCGGGGGTGCCCACAGCACTGGGGCTGACTTTACCCACCGCAACTTGCTCGCTGGGCGCGAGGGCACTCACAGGCGCATTCGCGGCGGCGGCTAAACCGGCAGGTGTAGTGACGGTCGGAGCCGTTGTGGTGGCGGATACTAGAGGCGTGGTGACTGCCGTTAACGGTTCCTGCACCCCGGTTCCCGTTGCTCGTGCGGCTGACGCTGCGGTATCCAGGGTGATTTCATAATCTTCTATCACCGGGTTGGACAGCAGTTGGCGACACATTTGATCCAATTGTTCCTGAAGGGCCGCATCACTCAGGGTATCGTCCACTTCGACTGTGATATATTTGCCGATCCGCACATTGCGCACCTGTGTGTGGCCCAGTTGGTGCAACGCTTTATGCACGGTCGCGCCCTGCGCATCTAACAACGTCGGTTTTAAGACAACGTGAATTTCTGCGATAGCCATAATTTTAGTTTAACTCAACTTGTTGGTTAAGAATCTTGATTCACCACAAAGACACAAAGGGCACAAAGAGTTTGAAGAGAGAATTAAGGATAGAAGATCGACAAAGCAAGAGGTTATTCCTATTCGGCATTTTTCATCTTCTGTATCCTCAAACTCCTTTGTGCCCTTCGTGTCTTTGTGATGAATTATTTACAGCTACATCTACCAACTGTGATGCCAATCCGGTATAAGTAGCGGGCGTCATTTGGAGCAACCGCTGCTGGTCGGTGGCAGGCAGTTCCAGGCTCTCAATAAAGTGGCGCATACTTTCACCGCTGATGCCGGTGCCGCGTGTTAGTTCTTTCATTTTTTCATAAGGATTGGCATGGCCTGCTTTGCGCATCACAGTTTGCACGGCTTCTCCGAGCACTTCCCATGCCTCATTTAAATCAGCTTCCAAAGCAGCAGGATTAATGGATAGTTGACCTAACCCGCGTAAGGTAGATTGCAGGGCGACATAAGAGTGACCGAAGGCGACGCCCAGGTTGCGCAGGGTGGAAGAATCGGTGAGGTCGCGTTGCAGGCGCGAGATGGGCAATTTGTTGGCTAAATGGTGCAACAGGGCGTTGCTCATCTCCATATTGGCTTCGGAGTTCTCGAAATTAATTGGGTTTACCTTGTGCGGCATGGTCGAGGAGCCGACTTCGCCCGCTACCACGCGCTGCTTGAAGTAGCCCATCGAGATATACGTCCATACATCCCGATCAAAGTCCACCGTGATGGTATTAAAGCGTGAAACCGCATGGCAGCATTCGGCAATATAATCGTGAGACTCAATTTGGGTCGTAAGCGGGTTGTAAGTTAAGCCTAAACCTTCTACAAACGACTGGGCAATTTGGGGCCAGGGCGCGTCAGGATAAGCGGCGGCATGGGCGTTGAAGTTGCCCACCGCACCATTAATTTTCCCCAGAAATTCCAGATGCTCAATCTGGCGTAACTGCCGCTTCCAGCGTTGCACAAAAACCGCAAGCTCTTTGCCCACTGTGGTCGGACTGGCTGGTTGTCCATGCGTGTGCGCCAGCATTGGCACATCGCGCTGTTCCACCGCCATTGCTTCGACGAAATTAACCATCCTATGAGCAAGGGGCAGCCACACCTCCTGGATGCCGCATTGAAGCATCAGTGCATAAGCGAGATTATTGATGTCTTCTGATGTGCAGGCAAAGTGCACCCATTCAATGCAATCTTGCAGGGAAGTCTCTTGGAGCTGCTCTTTGATGAAGTATTCCACAGACTTAACATCATGGCGGGTAGTCTTCTCGATTTCTTTAACTCTTGTCGCTGCTGCATCGTCAAAACGATAGACAAGATTGCGCAATAACTCTGTTTCTGGTGTGGTGAAAGAGCGCACTTCAGGGATGTTCTGGCTCTGCGAGAGGGCAATCAGCCATTCGACCTCGATATGAATGCGAAATTTAATCAAGGCCCATTCAGAGAAAAAGTAGGTAAGCGGTTGCACTGGCTCGGCGTAGCGCCCATCGAGAGGTGAAATGGCTTGGATAGACATAGGTTACTTTCTGGTTATGACCCATTTGAAGCGGCTAGAACCGTTGAGATTTTAGCTCGTTTGGAGGCGGGGGGCAATCTCAAACTTCTTCCTCGCTCCTGCCCCAAACTTCTGCTAAGAACTTTTGCAATTGGCTAATACCTTGTCAACATGGCGCGTCAATAATTTTGCAACGTGGCCCTTTTTGCTAGCGATGCTTTAATGATGCTCTTCTATAATATGCCGCACGCATTGGATCATGAACGTTGATTTTGATTGGACAGTTGATTCATGCGTAAATTCACAGGGATTTATAGAGGAGAAGTCATGAAACTGCACAAGACGATTAGGTCGTGCCGTTCACTCTGGATTACAGGCATATTGTTGCTGGCATCAAGCCTGGCCCATGCCACCGATTACCAGTGGACAGGTAATGGTGAGGGCACTAATCCGCGTAGCTGGCACCAGGCGGACAACTGGATGCCAGAAGGCGTGCCTGGCCCGGACGATAGCGCGACCATTGGGCCAACTTACAATGTGGATACGGGTGATGGATATAGCATTGATCCTGAAGGTGCCACCGTATACAAGTTGATTCTGACAGGCGACGCTCGCCATTACCCGGTCTTAACCGGAGGCGGCATATCGGTTGCTTTTAGCTCCAACAGCGGCCCTGGCATTGTCCAGTGCGAAGCAGGGCACCTCAGTTGCATCCTAAGCCTGGATGCGTCCACAACCACGACTCTGACCGCGCAACAGTTGGCTCTCGATGGCGGCATCATCAATAACGCTGGAACCGTGGCCTGGGCCGCAGGGGTGATTCAGGGGGCGGGAGACGCCAAAATCAATAACAGTGGCACCTTCACTGCCGGGCCGCTCACCTCTTTCGGTTATAGTGGCGGGCTAAACACGGCTACCTTTAATAACACCGGCACTTTTCTCAAAATTGGTGGCGACACGACGACCCTCGGTGATTTTTGGGCCTTGAATAATAGCGGCGTGGTGAACCTGCAAAGTGGCAATCTTCAACTGCAAAATGTCAGCAACCAGAACAATGTGCTGAACAATGGCGGACGCTTCACCGGGCCGGGCCGCACCAAGATTATCACCGGCTTAGAGATTAACGGCACTACCACTATTGATGCGGGCAGTGTGGTGGAAATGGCCACTGGCGCGGCTCTGGATTTGACAACTTCCGGCACCTTCACTGGCCCCGGCACTTTCGAGTGGAGCGGGGGCGAGATTGGTGGTCACTTCAACACCAATGCTTTAAACATCGCGGCGGGCACGAATTTCCTGATTAGTGGCGCTGACCTCAAAACAATGGACGGTGGCGCGAACATTAACAACTTGGGTAGCACCGTCTGGACGGGCACGGGCATGGTGGAAGATACAGGGTCGGTTTTTAACAACCAGGGCACTTTCACCGCTAAGAACGACTCGACCTTTACTTACAATTCAACCGGAGATTTTGTTAATACGGGCACCTTTATCAAGTCTAATAGCAGTGGTGTTACCACCTTTGACCACGTTAACTTGACCAATAGTGGAGTGGTTAATGTCCAGACGGGCACCATTTTACTGGGCACGGGCGAGCACTTGCTAAAGAATGGCACTCGCTTTACGGGTGCGGGCCGCACGCGAGCCAGTGGCGCAGTGAACTCTAATGACGCCGGGGTCACGATTCAGGGCACGGTCACGATTGGAGCGGGCAGCACCCTAGAACTGGCGAAGAAAAGCCGTCTGACTGGCCCTGGCACTTTCAATGGGCCTGGCACCCTGAATTGGTCGGGCGGGGCGATGGAGGGCGACTTCAAGAACCACGCTATCAACATCGCAGCGGGCACGAATTTTCTAATTAGTGGCCCCGACCAAAAAGTGCTGGAAACTGACGTAGTGTTGAACAATAGTGGCGTCGGAGTCTGGATGGGCACCGGGGATATTCAAAACAGTGCGACCTTTAACAATCTTGGCACGCTCGTGGCGCAAAGCGATGCACTGCTTGATTACAACAGCAGTGGCTCGTTCTTTAATAAAGGTACTTTTACCAAGCAAGGGACGAGCGGCGCGACGCGCATTGAAAATACTTTCACTAATACTGGCACCGTCAACATCAATAGTGGCACAGTGCTGTTCGACCATGCGCAGTATGATCCCTATATCCAGAATGGCAGCGCGGCCAGCACCAACCTCAACGGCGGCAATCTGAGTGCCGTGGAAGCCAGTAGCCAGGGTTCACCCATTCAAGAGATTGATTTCAATGGCGGCAAACTGACGGGCACTGGCACCATTCGTGGTCATGTCGTCAATAAAGGCATCCTGAGTGTGGGACGCCAGAATGGGACAACCTCCACCCCCGGTATTCTCAATATTACAGGTGACTATACACAGGGCAGCACAGCTACGCTCAATATGGACATTGGCGGCAATGCAGCAGGCACCCAGTATGACCAATTGAAGATCACGGGCGCGGCGATGCTGGCGGGCACGTTGAACGTCAACACGATCAACCACTTTGTCCCACCCAGCCAGGGCGTTTTTACCCTGTTGAACTATCATTCGCATACTGGCAGCTTTGCTCATGTGAACGGCTTGACTTTAGCCGGACAGGGCTTTTATCGGTCTGCTTACAAGCCAACGAGTTTCACTTTGACCTTCCAGGGCTTGCCCACTATCACCAACATTGCGCCACTCACGGCCCGTGCCGGAGAAACCGTAACCATCACTGGCACCGACTTCCTGGGCGCAACTGCCGTAGCCTTTGCTGGACGAGGGCCTGCTGTCCCAGCCAAATTTACCGTCGTATCGAATACCATGATCCATGCGACGGTTCCCACGGATGGTGTTACGTTGGGCGCTGTTACCGTCACCACGCCAGCAGGCACCGCCTCCAGTAGTGCTGCTCATAAGAGTTTTGCTCCAATTCCTGTTATCACAGGTTTCACTCCAACTTCTGGGCCAGTGGGCACGAATGTCCGAGTGACTGGTACCAACCTCGCCGATGTCATAGCAGTGGTGTTCAATGGCCATAATTACAGTTTCTCTGGCCCCATTGATCCGACTACTCATTTAGTGGTGGTGAATCTCACAATTCCTGCCGGAGCCGCGACTGGCCCCATCCATGTACTAACTCATGCCGGAGTGATCGCCAGCAGCACGAACTTTACTGTAACCCCGTCTGGACATTCGGTGGCATCTACCGCTAAGTTTTCTACTGCCAACGCGCAAGCTAATACGGCGACGCTTCGCCTGCGCTTTCTGGGTGCTTTGGATGGCGAGGTTGCCAGTGACCCAGCGCACTATACGGTGCAGGTCAACGGGGCTGTGGTGCCCGTAGAAAGTGCTGGCTATGATGCCTCTACTCGTAGCGTCACTCTCGCGCTGCCTGTAGGCACGTTGCACTCCAATGACCAAGTGACAGTGGCCTGGACTGATTTGACGGATGCCACTGGCGCTACACTCAATGGCTCGACGGGTGTGCTCGTCGCCAAATAAGCTCTCCATCTTTACGATTCTAAGTAGCAGAGAAACAACAGACGCTTGCTATCTGCTGTTTCTCTGCTAGAGAGGTTAAGATAATGACTGTGAAACCTTGTGAGCCAGACACTCCTGCCCGTCTGCTTTAAGTTGAGCCAGACAGGAGTGTCTGGCCCACAGGGGCCACCTCCCATTCTAAAACCTTTGCTTAACCTCTCTCGTTATATTTAAGAACGGCTTTTAGGAGACAACCATGTTTAGGAAACCAACGCTGCAAGTCTTGAGACCCCTCATGTTGGGCAGCCTGTTGTGGCTGACAGGTGCCGCCCACGCGACGGATTATACCTACCAGCCACCGCCGGACGGAGACCCAGTGCGGCAGTGGAGTGATTCTATCCAGTGGATGCCTGAAGGCGTGCCAGGGCCAGAAGACACGGCAACCATCGGAGGGACTCAGGATACGCCCATGTTGGATGCAGGAGGCGCGACGGTGGGTGGCCTCACCCTGAGTGGCGACACCAATTGGCTTCTGCTGGGCAATCTCACCGTCATCTCTGGTGCGGTCAATTGGTCGGGTTCTGGGTTTGTTGGCACGGTGAACTTCCAGGCTGGCACCACGACCACTATTAGTGGCAACGTCAGCATGGGTAATGCCGGTACGGATGGCGCTATTATCAATAACGCGGGCACAGTCAACTTCAACAGTGGTGTCATTCAGGGGGCCGTTGCGTGCGTATTCAACAACAGCGGCACCTTTACCGCCGAGTCGGGTACTGCTTTTGGCTATACGAGCGGGTTGAGCACTGCCACCTTTCATAACACGGGCACCTTCATCAAAACCGGTGGCGACACGACCGCTATTGGCGATCCCTGGGCGTTGAACAACAGTGGGGTAGTGAATGTACAAAGCGGCCTGTTGCAACTGCAAAATGTTGATAATCAGGAAAACGTGTTAAGCAACGGTGGCCACTTTACCGGGCCAGGCCGCACGAGGATCATTACCAATTGTGAAATCAATGGCACGACGACGATTGATGCGGGCAGTGTGTTAGAACTGGCCGCTGGAGCCACCTTAGACCTCAACCATTCCGGCACCTTCGCTGGCCCCGGCACCTTTGAGTGGAGTGGAGGAGAAATTGACGGCCTGGATAACACGACTGCCTTAACTATCGCGGCAGGAAGCAACTTCCTCATTAGTGGTAGCGGGCTGAAAACGATGGGCGGCACTGCTATCATCAATAACCTGGGCAATACGGTGTGGACGGGCACGGGCATGATTGAAGACTCAGCATCCAACTTCAATAACAAAGGGACATTCACCGCTAAGAATGACTCGACTTTTACGCATAACGCCGCAGGTACTTTCACCAATACGGGAACCTTCATTAAGTCCAACAGCATGGGCATAACCCACTTTGACGAAGAGGCTAATTTCATTAATAGCGGCACGGTGGATGTGCGCAGCGGTCTGCTCAGTCTTGAAGGCGTCGGTAACGAATTGCATAGTGGGTCGCGTTTCGTCAGTGGACACACCCGCATTATTGGTCTGCCCAGTAACAGTGCTGTCAGCCATAATGAGGCCGAGGTAACAATCTCTGGCACCGTTAATATTAACGCGAACGCTACGTTAGAATTAGGTCGCAGAGCCGTGCTGCATGGCAGAGGCACTTTCAACGGCCCCGGCACTTTCAATTGGTCGGGTGGCACACTGGCTCAGGCTCCTGCTATCACTGTAGCCAGCGGAACGCAGTTCCTCATCAGTGGCCTTGATCCAAAAGTGATAGGCAGCGATGCAGTCTTGAATAACAGCAGCACAGGCGTTTGGACGGGCACCGGATCAATTGAAAATAATGGCACCATCAACAACCTGGGCACGCTGCTAGTGCAAAACGATACCCGTGTGAGCTACAACACCAGCGGCACCATCAATAACAAGGGCATATTCACTAAACAGGGCACGAGTGGTTCCACTACAATAGAGAACGATTTTAACAACACTGGCACCGTTAACATCAATAGCGGCACTCTGCTGTTCGATCAGGCGCACTATTACTCGTATGTGCAAAATGGCAGCACAGCCAGCACCAATTTGAATGGCGGTAATTTGACGGCGATGGAGGCCAGTGAACCCGGTTCGCCGCTTCAAGAGATAGATTTTAACGGTGGCAAACTCACCGGAGTTGGCACGATTCGCGGCGATGTCGTGAATAAAGGCAGCCTCAGCGTGGGTCGCCAGAATGGGACGACTTCCACACCAAGTATTCTCAACATTACGGGTGACTACACCCAGGGCGGCACGGCTGCGCTGGATATGGCAATTGGTGGCAATGCAGCGGGGACTCAATACGATCAGTTAAAAATCACCGGTGCGGCGATGCTGGGTGGCACGCTGAACGTGAGCACCATCAGTCCCTTTACGCCTGCGAACAACGCTGTCTTTACCCTGCTGACTTATCATACCCACACTGGCACTTTTACCCATGTCAATGGCTTAACTGTCGGCGCAGGTCGCTTTTATCAAGCGGCCTACAACCCGACCAATCTAACTCTGACTTATCATGCTGTGCCGACTATCACGAGCCTCTCTCCCAGTAGCGGCCCGGTGGCCACCAGTGTGCGTATCACCGGCTTAAACCTGACGGGTGCCACTGCGGTGCAGTTCAATGGCTTGAACGCCACCTTTACCCGCGTCTCTGATACTGCCATTCAAGCGACGGTGCCCGCCGGAGCCACGACTGGCAGGGTGCGGGTGACTACCCCGGCAGGCGCGGCCACCAGCGCAGGAAACTTCACCGTCACCCCCAGTCATGCTTCACTGGCAGTTGCGCCGTCTTCTGTCAAGCTATCAATTGCCAGCGTGCAGGCGAGTATTGCCACTGTAAGGTTATGCTTTGCAGGGACGTTGGATGCTGATAGTGCCAGCGACCCGGCGCATTACACGGTGCAGGTCAATGGGGTAACAGTGGCTATAGAAAGCACTGGTTATGATGCCAGCACGCATACTGTGATTTTGAGCTTGCCCGTAGGAACGATTAGTGCGGGAGATTCGATCAGCGTGTCATGGAGTGATTTGAATGATAGCACCGGGGCTACCCTCAATGGTGAGACTGGCACATTAACGGCGCGTTGAAAATACTTGAAAGGTAAAAGCAAATAGCGGCGGCATCGAAGTGATGCCGCCGCTATTTTTGTGTTTGGTAAAAACGTTGATGGATAGAGTTGCAACAACTTGCACTGGCATTAAGGCTCAAGCGAATGAGTAGCCACCGCCAAATCCGCAAAGAAGCGAGGTGAGAGGGAGAACTGAGAAGTTTGAAATTTATGAGAAACGTGTTAAGATTGCACCACTAGCTTAGACCGCACGGCAGGATCAAATAGCTATCCTCGCCATCGAAGAATCACAAACAAGACGAAAAACGAGACAGAAAAGATGCAGCACAAAATAAGATGAGCGAGGCACGGCCATGCCTCGCTCAAATCCAACATCCCCAAAAGGAAAGTCAATGAAAAACTTTGCAAAAGCGATGCCAATGTCATTATTGGCTGCTATCGCTGTAGTCTGGATGGTGCTGGCAGGCAGCCCAGCCCATGCCGTGTCAAGCGTCGGTTATACCGGGCGCACCAGTCTCTCTGGTGGAGTGGGGTGTTTCAGTTGTCATGGCTCCGCCGCCGACCCCGGCACGTCCGTCGTGATTAATGGGCCAGCATCCCTGCTCCCTGGTGCCAGTGCCACCTACACCATTACCGCTACCAGAGCGGCTTCTGGCAGCGGTAAACGGGTGGGTATTGATGTGGCAGCCAGCGACGCGAACACGCTCAGCACGGTCGCGGGTGAGCCGACGACGCTGACCAATATGGAGATTGTGCATACCACATCTTCATTTCCGCTCAAGACTACATCCGCGGCAGGCTCCGCCTCCTACTCGTTCAAATACACCATGCCCGCCAATGCTGCTATTGGCTCAAGCCACACCATTGCGGGCGTTTCCGCCGTGAGTTACACCGGGGGCAGTCCTTCGACCTGGAATCTGGCTCCTGATTTCACCGTCACCACTGCTGCGCCGCCACCCGGTTCGGCAGGAACCTATTATGTGAGCGCCACAACCGGTAACGATAACAACAATGGTTCGCAGGCTGCGCCTTACAAAACTATCAAGACGGCGATGGGGGCTTCGGCAGCGGGCGCGATTATCAATGTCGCGGCTGGCACCTATAATCCTGCGCTTGGTGAAACTTTCCCGATTGCCATGAAATCGGGCGTGCAACTGATCAGCACGTCGGGGGCAGCTTCTACCATTATTGACGCCGGAGGAACCAGTCAGCGAGTATTTAATTGTGACGGTAACGCGGCCACGACCCTGATTCAAGGTTTTACCATCACGCATGGCAGTATAGTGGCAGCCTCTCCGGGTAGCCCCGCGACAGGTGGCGCTATCCTCTGCACCAACAATGACCAGACCGTCATTAGCAACAACATTCTGACCGTCAATTATGCGACAGGCGCGGATGCCACCACTTCGGGTGGCACAGGTGGCCCCGCTAATGGGGGTGCGGTCTATATCTCCGGTTCAAGCACCACCCTGGTGAACAACGTCATCAGCAATAACACGGCGACGGGGGGCGCGGGGTACACCATTCCTTTCAATAAATCTGGAGCAACCGGAGTTGGTGGTGCCGGGTATGGTGGCGGCATCTATGTTGCCAGCGGGACGCCTCTTATCATCAACAATACGTTCTATGGCAACATAGCGCAGGGGGGCAATGGTGGAGTTAATATCAATAATACGAGCGTTGGCTCCAATGGCGGCATTGCCAGTGGGGGCGCAGCGTTTTTGGCCAGTAGTTCCCTCGTCAATAATATCTTCAGTAACAACTCCGCTGTGGGAGGGTCTGGGTCTGGTAGTAACGGTGTCACGGGCAATGCCAGTGAAGGTGCGATCAATGGCGGCACAGTAGATCACAACCTGTTCTTTGGTAATACCGCCGCCAACGCCAACCCGGATGGCAACACGGGCACCAATGCCATTGTCGGCCAGAATCCGCAGTTTACGAGTCCCAGCGATTACCATATCAGCGGGGTTTCTCCAGCTAAGGGTGCAGGTGCCGCCAACAATGCACCCGGCACCGACTTTGATGGCCATGTGCGCGGCAATCCTCCGGCGTTGGGAGCTTTCGACCCGGTGGTGCCTGCCCTGACTCTTAATATCGTGCCTGGCTCGGTAGCTGAGGGCGCGACAGCGACGGGAACCGTCACGCGTAATACTTCGACCGTTAATCCGCTTGCCGTGAATATATTGAGCAGTGATCCCAGCGCCGCCACAGCGCAACCCAGCCTGATTATTCCGGCAGGTGCCGCTTTTGCGACTTTCGCCGTCAGTGCGGTCGCCGATGGTGTGGCCGATGGCACCCAGATGACGACAGTCACCGTCAGTGCGACTGGTTTCACCTCGGCTAATGCCCCGGTCACTGTGACCGATATTGATATTCCGACGCTGACCCTCTCCCTGGCGACTGCACCAGCCACGAATCCTGTGACCTTCAGCGAGAGCGCGGGTGCTACTGCCGCCACCGGCACGGTGATTCGCAACACACCGCTAAACGTGCCCCTCACGGTCAATCTTTCCAGCAGCGACCCCAGCCGGGCCACGGTGCCAACTACGGTGACGATTCCCGCAGGCTCCAATGCCGCTAACTTTGCCATCACAGCAGTCAACAACGCGGTGGCGGACGGCTCGCCAACTCTTACGTTTACGGCAAGTCAGTCAGGCTTTACGTCCGGCACAGCTACGGCAGTGGTGACTGATGACGATGCACCGGCTTTAACGGTGAGTATCAATCCAAACAGTTTCAGCGAGGGCGCGGGAGCCAATGCCGCAACAGGCACCGTGACGCGTAATACCGCTACGACCTCAGCACTCACGGTTAATCTTTCCAGCAGCAATACCGGAGAGGCCACTGTGCCTGTTACTGTTACCATTCCGGTTGGCGCAACTTCGGCAACTTTTGCCGTGGCAGCAGTGGATGATGCTTTAGTGGATGGCGATCAAACGGTCACAATCACAGCGAGTGTAACGGGCTTCACCTCTGGCACTGCCACCGTGACCGTTACCAACAATGATGGCGCGTCTTTATCGTTGAGCATTGCTCCCAACAGCTTTAGTGAAGGAGCCGGAGCCAATGCTGCAACCGGCACCGTGACGCGCAATACCGCTACAACTTTGGCGCTCACCGTAAATCTATCCAGCAATAACACGGCTAAAGCCACGGTGCCTGCGACGGTGGATATTCCCGCCGGGGCTACTTCCGTAACTTTCCCCATTAATGCCGTGGATAACGCGGTAGCGGATGGCCCGCAAACCGTTGTTATCGCGGCCAGCGCCGCTGGTTTTGGCACGGGTTCAGCAACGGCAACGGTGACCGACAACGACACGCCAACCTTGGGACTGAGCCTCAGCCCCACCATTTTCAGCGAGGCAGCCGGGGCCAAAGCTACGATGGGTACTGTGACTCGCAACACGCCAACGACCAGTGCTCTCGTCGTCACTCTGTCCAGCGGCAACACTACCAAAGGCACCGTGCCAGCGACAGTTACTATTCCGGTCGGCGCAACTTCGGCCACTTTCCCCATTGCGGCGGTAGATAACGCCATCGCCGATGGGCCACAAAGTGTCGTGTTCACTGCCAGTGCCCCGGGTTTCACCCCTGGGACGGCCAGCGCGACGGTGCTGGATAATGAAGTCGCTCAGTTGTCGCTAACGGTGACGCCAGGCACTTTCAGTGAAGGGGCGGGGAGTCATGCGGCCACTGGCACCATTACGCGTAACACGCCGTTGACCTCACCCCTGGTGGTGCATTTAAGCAGTAGCGATACGACAGAAGCTACGGTGCCAGCCACCGTGACTATTCCCACAGGTCAGGCTTCGGCTTCTTTCCTGGTAGCCGCCGTTAATGACACTTTAGTGGATGGCTCCCAGGTGGTTGCTTTAAATGCGACGGCGACTGGCTTCGTACCCGGCACCACCTCCCTGACAGTCACCGACAATGAGCCAAATACTCTCAACCTCAGTGTTACACCCACCAGCTTCAGCGAAACGGCGGGGAACTCCGCCTCCTTTGGCACTGTGACCCGCACCGGGGCTAAGACTGCTCCCTTAGTGGTAACTCTGGCGAGCAATAACGCATCGGCTAAGGTGCCCCCAACCATTACCATTCCGGCAGGGGCCACCTTTGCTATCTTCCCCATTGGCGCGGTAGACAACACCACTGCCGAAGGCACCCGCAACGCCATTATCAGTGCCACTGCTCCTGGCCTGCCCACTGCCAAGGCCGGGGTGACGATCACCGACAATGAATTGCCCGCCTTAACCTTGAGTGTTAGCCCCACAACTTTTAGCGAGGGTGCTGGAGCCGGGGTAGTGCATGGCACCGTGACGCGCAATACCCCCCCGACAGCCAGCTTAGTCGTCACCCTCAAGAGTAGCGATACGACATCCGCCACGGTGCCTGCTTCAATAACGATTCCGGCGGGGGCAACTGCGGTCACCTTTAACATCACCCCGGTGAATAACGCGGTTGTTAATGGCCCGCGCACTGTGACATTTATGGCCAGTGCCACTGGTCATGCTCCCGCTACAACTTCGGCTACGGTGACGGATGACGAAGGGCCAACGTTATCGGTCAAGGTCAATCCTGCCGTCTTTAGCGAAGCGGGTGGGGCAGTGGCCTCCAAAGGCACCGTCACCCGCACCGGCTCAACAGCAACCGCTTTAACCGTGGCCTTAGCCAGCGATAACATCAAAAAAGTGAAGGTGCCAGTTAGCGTGACGATTCCTGCCGGAGCCGCCTCTGCCACGTTTAATATTGGGGCGGTGAACAACACCCTGGTGGATGGGCCGCAAGCAGTGACAATTACCGCCAGTGCATCCGGTTACAACACCGGAGCGGCAGCCGTTACGGTAAACGATGACGATGGCAAACTGACTTTAACTGTGACGCCGAACACGTTTAGCGAAGGTGCTGGCGCAAAAGCCGCAGTGGGCACTGTCACACGCAACACGCCTGCAACGGATAGTTTGACTGTATCACTCAAGAGCAGCGATGTAACCGAAGCCAAGGTGCCCGCTACCGTCATCATTCCTGCGGGGTCAACTTCCGTCACTTTCCCTATTGCGGCTGTAGATGACACCCTGGTGGATGGTTCGCAAAGCGTAACACTGACTGCCAGCACTGCTGGATTGACTGTGGGCACGGCTAAGATCACCGTAACCGATAACGACCATGCTACCCCGCCAGCCCATGCCGTCATAGCGCCATCTACGGTAGCTCTATCAACATCGGCAGCGCGTGTGACAACTGATAGTGTGCAGTTGAAATTCACCGCCGCACTGGATGCCGAGTCTGCCAGTGATCCGGCGCACTATGGGGTGAAAGTCAATGGGCAGGCCATAACAGTGGAAAGTGCAGCTTATAACGCGACTAACCATAGCGTAATCCTCAGCTTGCCCGAAGGCACCCTGCAATCTGGTAATAGGGTCGTAGTTGAGTGGCTGGATGTTGCAGATAGTAGTGGCAAGCTTATGACAGGGCAGACAGGAGTGTTATCTGCTCAATGAGGCAGTAAATGCCACAAGAAAATAGCGACTGTGTTCTAACACAGTCGCTATTTTCTTGTGGCGGGCCAGTTCGACTTTATGGGTCAGGAATAGGTGAGGGGTTATCGCTAACTCTTCCCGGAGCATTTTTACTTTTTAGCATAATCACTGCTATTCCAGTAGTGGCGGCAACAACCAGTAAGGCCAGCGTAAAAAGATCGCATCCTATCCTAACATCCATCACGCCCCAGCTAATCAATGGCTTGAAATTTGGCAGCGATAAAGCATATGACTTGTTAATCCACGGATAAAGAAAGGCTAACAGTATGGCCGCTAGGGAACCTATACCCAAGGCTAAGCTTTGCCTAAAAATTAAACTTTGCCACAAGTGGTTGGGGCAGAAACTTGCCTCCGACACAATATGTGGTGGTTCACTATCAATTTTTAGGCAAAGCCCCAAGGCTAGTTTTTGCTTGCTATTCATAAGTCCACCTCATTTGATGGCACTTGCTATTCGGTTCAGCATAACTTTACAACGTGAAGAAATTACAGGACTATCGGATTGAAACTCAGCGTTTAGTTTAAGCACTATAAACAACGCCAGCCGATGTCGCGGCGATACTGGACACCTTCAAAGTGGATGCGCTCAACGGCTGCATAGCAGTGTTGGCGGGCTTGCAAGAAGTTATCTCCTAAAGCGGTGACACAAAGCACGCGCCCGCCGCTGCTAACGATGTCGCCATCGCGTTGTATAGTACCAGCGTGGAAGACAACGGCCCCGGTGTTGGCGGCATCTTTCAGACCAGTGATGACCTGGCCTTTCTGGTAATTAGGCGCGGGATAGCCACGCGAAGCCATAACGACGCCAACGGCGGCTTGCTCTGTCCATTCGCAGGTTACATTCTTTAAATCGCCTTCGGTATTAGCACAGGCCCAGAGCAGGGGCAAGAGGTCGCTCTTGAGGCGGGGTAGAATCACTTCAGTTTCAGGATCACCAAAGCGGCAGTTAAATTCCAGAACTTTGGGGCCAGTGGAGGTGAGCATCAGCCCGGCATAGAGTGCTCCCCGGTATTCGATGCCTTCGGCGCGTAATGCCTGGATAGTTGGCTCAAGAATCGTGGTGACGGTTTGCTCATAAAGCTCTTGCGTAAAAGCAGGCACGGGTGAATAGCAGCCCATGCCGCCCGTGTTAGCTCCCGTATCGCCTTCGCCAATGCGCTTGTGGTCTTGCGCAGGCACTAAGGGTAATACATATTCGCCATCGGTGAGAGCAATGAGCGAGACTTCATCCCCCACCAGGCACTCTTCCACCACAATCTGGCGACTGGCTGCGTCCTGGTAAGTTAAATCAATATTGGTTAATTCATCCACTGCGGCCAGCGCCTCGTGCCTTGAGGTGGCTACCACGACGCCCTTACCCGCTGCCAGGCCATTGGCTTTAACCACTACGGGCATATCGCTGTCACGGTCGGAGAGGTAAGCTTTGGCGGCTTCTGCTGTGTCAAATGCCTCAAAGTCAGCGGTGGGGATATTATATTTGCGTAGTAGCTCTTTGCAGAAAGTTTTCGAGGCTTCAATCTGTGCGCCGCGCTGGTCAGGACCGAAATAGGCAAACCGCTCGGCGTTTAACTGGTCGCCCAACCCTGCTGCCAGGGGTACTTCCGGGCCAATGACTACAAAGTCCGCGTCAATCGAACGCGCCACCTCTAGAGGATCGCCGCTCAGACATTCCGCGATCTGGGCTATGCCTGCATTGCCCGGCGTGCAGTAAAGCTTTGTCACTTCCGGGCTTTGAGCCAACTTCCAACAGAGCGCGTGCTCGCGCCCGCCACTGCCGACAACTAATACTTTCATAAAGGGAAATGCTGCGCAATGAAGATTGAGGCTAGAAGATAGAGAATCGAAGATAGCTTGGATGCCATTGCGATCCTCTATCCTCGATCTTCTATCCTCGTAAGGCTATTCGTAATCGTCGCGTGGGTCGCGCACTAAATTCGTGAAGCGTGCAAAATCGGGCTGGAAGCCTAAGCGAATTGTTCCCACCGGGCCGTTGCGTTGCTTGCCAATGATAACTTCAGCGATACCTTCATCGGGATCAGGCTCATTGGAGGCGGAAGTGGGAGCTTCGCCCTTTTTAAAAATCTTATTTTTGTAGTAACTGGGCCGGTAAATGAACGCGACAACATCCGCTTCCGCTTCAATAGACCCCGATTCTCTTAAATCGCTCAAGATGGGGCGCTTATCCTCGCGTTGTTCCACGGCACGCGATAGCTGGGAGAGAGCGATGAGCGGTGCCTTCATCTCGCGGGCCATTGATTTAAAGGCGCGGGCAATTTCGCTGATTTCATTAACGCGATTCTCGGTCTTATTCGACGAATGGGCAAGCTGCAAATAGTCCACGACGATTAAGCCAAGCTGTCCATGCTCGGCAGCCAGCCGACGGGCCTTGGCGCGCATTTCAAAGGTGGAAGCGCCCGGCGAGTCATCAATGAAAATCTGCGCTTGATAGAGGTTGTTGACCGCATTGGTGACGCGATGCCAGTCGGAATCCTGCAAAAAGCCACGCCGCAAGTCGCGCGAGTTAATCATCGCTTCACTGCAAATCAAACGCTGCACCAACTGCTCTTTGGACATTTCCAGGGAGAAAATAGCCACCGGCATCTTCTCGTGTAAAGCCACATGATGCGCGATGTTGAGACATAACGCCGTGTTATGCACGCAAACATCTTGAGCAATGAAATTGGAGCCATCTGGCACGGTTAGATCGTAAACCTGATGCTCTCCAATGGCTTCAATTGAGACTATGGCATCCCAGTAAAGGTCGGGGCTGGCGATTTTTAATAAATGAGCATCTTGCAGTACTTCCGCGTAACGCGCCAGGCGATGACGGGGCAGACTGCGATTGGTGTGTGAGTTATAGCCTCCATGCTTACCTGATGCAGTAGTCTCGCCAGCACGCCGTGCGACTTCAATTAAGCTCGGCCCTTGACGCTTGGCAGAGGCGCGCACTAAGTCCCAAACCTCGCGGGGTGGGTGCCCGTTATTGGAAACTCGCTTTGGCAAGGTTCTCCCCGTAAAAGCATCGCCCATAAAACGGGCGGCTTTTTCGCCCACCCAACCAATTTCTGCCTGATAGCGCAAGACAGCGCCGGGGTCGGTGATCTCGACTCGCCAGCAACGCTCTTTTTTACGCCATAACTTAGCGGTAATGCCAAAACGAGTTAAGGCGTGATGAACATCCTTGGCCAGATTTTCGGAGGCAACGGAGAATTCAATACGCGGGTAATCGCCTAATTTATAGATTGTGCCATCGCAACTAAACAAGACGCGCAGGAACTCCGCCAGATAGCGGCGGCTCCAACACCAGACGATGCCGGGGAATGCTTTCTCCGCCGCATATTTACCCATTAAACCAAACTCGCGCAGCCAGGCCGTCAGGCGGTTCGGCTCCATGCCTTTGCCTCGCTCCGGGCGCACCACTTTGTAATCTATGGGGCTACAGCTATCTTGCTTAACAATTAACTCAGGGAATTGACGATTAATTGCTTCATGGAAGTCAGCAACCAACACTGGATCAGCATTCGTAAATTTTGGACACGGGCCAGTGAGTCCGCCTTCTGCGATAAAGTAGGCCAGCAAACGAACGTGATCTGGGGTTAATGATTCATCGGTGCCAAAAACGGGCACGGCCCTAGGCACGGCGATGTTATGGCCCACCTGCAAGTCATGCAAGGGCGTCCAGCCATTGACCGTCAGGAAGGGATGGTGCCCTGTCACATCCACCGTGCGGCCACTACGCGTCGTGACGCGGTAAACAGGTTTTACCCCGCTATCAATCCAATTCGAGATAGCAGTAGCGCGAACTTCCCCCATATCCGAAACGCCATAAACGGTGGGCATTCTGCGTTGGATGCACTCTCCAATAGTGATGCGTTCGCCAGTTTGGGGGTCATCAATGAGAGTCCAATGCGCCAGACATTTCCCCATCGAAGGTCTAGCCGCCACGATTATTAAATCAGTGGGTTGCAGACCCGAAGTAATGTCGTCTAAATCTACAAAGCCGGTGGGGGTGCCAGTCGCCTCGCCTTTACGTTGGAACTGTCGTTCAATCTGGTCGTAAGCCGTCATTAAGAGCGGCTTGATGTGGGAGAAGCCTTCGCGCAGACGCTTGGAGCCGATCTCGAAGATTTTCTTTTCGGATTGGTCTACAAGCTGGTTAACGTCATCCACTTCACCGTAGACAAGGCTTGAGATTTGATCCGAGGCGCTTAGCAACTGGCGCAGGACGCTTTTCTCAACGACGACTCTGGCATAGCTTTCGACATTGGCGGCGGAGGGGCAGGCTTCAATAAGGGCTGTCAGGTAAGCCGCGCCGCCGACTTCGTCTAACTGGTTCTTTCGGCGCAGTCCCTCCACCACGGTAATTAAGTCAACCGGCTCACCTTTGTCGAAAAGGGTCAGGATGGCTTTGAAAATCTTGCGGTGTAACTCGCGGTAGAAATCGTCTTCGGTGAGCAACTCAACCGCGCGGGCGATGGCGTCGCGCTCCATAAGCATCGCGCCAAGAGTGGATTGCTCCGCTTCAAGCGATTGGGGCGTAATGCGCTCAACGGAAACCGGGCGATTATTGGCATCGCGCTGCGGAAAAGGGATCACCGATGCGTTATTCATGGCACATACCTCCCGCTGTCAAGGGGGGGCAGGCAAGGTGCGAGGAGCAATCAAAAGTTTGCGTCCATGCGAGCGGGCGCGACTTCAACTGAAGATGAAATGCTTTAATCATTGCTGCTTCACCCCTTATTGTCAACCGGAGAGTTGACAATGCCGAGCTGCTTGAGACTACAACGTAATACTGCTAACCCCAATTATAATGCGACTGGCCCCTTTTCCACAAGGGAAAATAAGATTGCCCTCCCCAACTTCTTCGTGGGAGGGCAATTCGTTTGCTGGCTAATTGCCCTCGTTTAGCTGGGATGCCCTTCCGCTACAGCGGTATCGGTGGTGGCATCCACGTTAGTAGCGGCGCCATCGCCGCTGCTACCATCTGCGCCACCCGCAGGTGCCGTGCCTGCCGGGACATCGCCGACTTGCACCATCAGTTGCACTTTTACATCACGGTGCAGGGTCACTGGCACGGGATAAACACCTGTGGAGCGAATTGGTTCGCTCAACTGAATCTGCTTCCGATCAAGTTCGATGCCCAACGACTCTTTCAATTGGTTAGCAATATCGGCGGTGCCAATCGAGCCATAGAGCCGTCCGGCGGAGCCGGTGCGGGCTGGAATCACGAGCGTCTGACCCTGTAAGCGACTGGCGGTCTCTTCGGCACCGCCGCGCAACTTAGCCTGGCGGCGTTCCTGCACGCGCTTCATATTGTCCAGATTGGCCATTGCGCTTTTGGTAGCGGGCATCGCCAACGAGCGGGGCATCAAATAGTTGCGGGCATAACCGTCCGCGACCTCGACAACCTCATGCGAGCCGCCCAAATTTTCTACATCTTCCGTTAAAATAACCTTCATTACCTTTGGTGTCCTTTGTCCTTAGTCCTGTGTCATTGGTTCGGGCTGCCGCAAAAGACAATGGACCAATGATAAGGGACATTTTCACTAGGGGGTCAGTCTAACACCAATCGAGTTAGTATGCACGCCCCCGATGTGTTCTCGTCCGGCCAGAATCTCGACGCGCGGCGTCACCTGGAAGCCCAGGTAGGCATTCGCTGAGCCATGATTGGGATCCCACAGATTGCCTTCCAGGGAAAACTTGCCGAAGTGATAATCGGCCCCTACACCCAACTTCGAGCGATAGATGCCATAGCGTACAGCACCATTTTTGCCTGAGAAAGAACCAGTTTGGGCGGTCAAGTCGTTACCCTCGCCAATGTTAGCCAACCCCAGCCGGAAGGGGCCGCCAAATAGCTCAGCGTTGAAGTTTACATCGCCAAAGTCGCGGTCACGCCCATTGCCGCCCAAGTTGACGCCATTGCGGGCACCAGTGAAATGACGATAGGTGAAATCGAAGCCGCCGGGGGCAAAGCCTTGCTGTTGCGCTTTGGAGCCGCCACCTTGCCCTGTCGAATTGCGCTTTTTGCGTCCACCTAAGAGCGAGTTGAGCCGCTCCGCTGTCGAACGGGTTGCGGTTAATGTGCCTTGCGCTTCGGTTAGCGTGCTATTGAGCAGGGCTGGCACGTTCTTGATATTGTCCTGGAATTTGGGGTCGCCAAAGACATTTTTCAATCCGGCGGTGGTATCGCGCAGGTTTTCGGTCATGCTTTGCAAGGTGCTGGCGGTGGTGTTGAGCGTGGTGAGAATGCCTTTTAACTGGCCCTGCGTCGCTGGGTCGGCCACCACTGTGCGGATAGAGTTAGCCGTAGCCAGTAGGGTCGCTGTGGTTTCCTGCAAATTGCTGACAGTCGCTTTTAAATTGGCCTGCGTCGTCGGGTCGGCGCCAATCGCCTTCAGACCGGAAGTTCCAGCTTCCATGTTTTCTGCCGCGCGGCGCAGTGCGTTGAGGGTCAGTTGAGCGTTTTCTGCGAGATGCCCGTTACGCACAACAATATTCAGGCTTTGGGTTAAGCCCGCGGCATTACGCGAAGCCTGGTTGAGATTGGTCAGCAGGGCGCTCAATTTAGCCTGATTTTGATTCAGCACCCCATTCGCATTGCGCGTCAGCAGGTTGAGATTGTGGGCGGCGATATTGGCTTCTCCGGCAGCAAGCGCGGCGTTGGAAAGCGTTTGGTTAAAGGCACGCTGTGAGTGCGGATCTCCAAACGAAAATTTAATGCCCTGCGGCCCAAACCCCTGGCCCACTTGTCGGGTTAAGCGGTCTACCCCCGCCAGGGCCTGGGTCAGGCTACGCTGATTTTGAGTGGAGAGAACTCCGGTATTCACAATCTGAATGGTCTTATTAAAACCCTTGAGCGTTTTGTTGAATTCGTCTAACGTGCTGCTGAGCTTGGGTACGAGATTGCTGGCCTGATCCGTAATCGCGGTAATCCCTGCTGCCGCCTTACCAGGAATAACCTGGGAAGGATCATTGGCAGTATAAGTGGTTGCACTTGGATCATAAGCTCCCCGAATGTCTACATAGTTTTCTCCTATGAGGCTAGTTGCCAGCACTGAATAGGTATAATTGCGCATCAACTTGAAGCGCGGGTCGCGCCGAATCGCCAGCGTTAAGAGCGGCTTCTGGGTATTAGGATCGAGGGTGACATCATGCACCTGCCCGATTTTAACGCCTTGTAAGCGCACGTCATTACCTGCGGCGATATTAGCAGCGCCATTTAACCGCAAATAATAGAGGTTAGCCCCCAGGCCAATGCCTCGTAAATAGAAATATCCTGCAATCATCAGTGCCAGGGCTAAAATAACCACCACGCCCACGCGCACTTCGTTACCTGCTCGCATGTTTTAGCTCCTTCTGAGCTTGTCCATTGGCATTCGTTAATTGTGCTTAGGGTAGCCCCACCAATGACAATGAACCAATAACTACATAACCGTGATTGGGCCTACAGCGCGGCCCTCTAAAAATTGCTGGACAATCGGTGAATCTGATTTTTGCACTTCTTCCGGTGTGCCATTAGCGACAATCTGGGCGTTGTGCAGCATCAGAATGCGGTCGGCAATGCGCAGAATGGAAGGCAAGTGATGCGACACCACCACGTTGGTTGTACCAGCGCGATCCCGTAGGTTGACAATCAGATCATCAATGACACGCGCCATTACCGGATCAAGGCCACTCGTCGGCTCATCATAAAGGACAATCTTGGGCTGGGTGGCCAGGGCACGGGCCATTGCCACTCGTTTGCGCATTCCGCCCGAAATTTCGGAGGGAAACTTATCCTTAATGTCGGGCAGACCCACCTCGCGCAGCCGTTGTGTGACGACTTCGGCGATTTCTGCTTGGGGACGGCGTTGCTGTTCCAGACCAAAGCCGACGTTTTGCGCTATCGTCAACGAGTCGAAGAGCGCACCATACTGGAACACAAAGCCCATGCGCCGCCGCACTTCATTCAACTCGCGTTCCTTCATAGTCACGATGTCTTGGCCGTCTATCAAGATTTGGCCGCTATCCGGCTTCAAGAGTCCTTCCATCAGGCGCAGTAAGGTCGTTTTACCGGTGCCTGAAACGCCCATAATGCAGGTGATGCTGCGTTCTGGCACCGTAAAAGAGACCCTATCCAATATGCTGCGCCGAGTATTGGCAGAGTCTGGTGCCTTAGCTGCCTGTCGTTGGGTGAAACGGCGGTCTCGCCCGCGCCCTCCTGAGCCAACAGGTTGGCCGTTAACACTATCATCCTGGGGCAATGGCGCTTCAATTGGTAACTGTTCCGGTTCCGGCTCCACCGCCTGCACATTTTGGGCTTCGCCCGGCACAGTATAGGTGACCTGGCGAAACTCAATCGTAGCAGACATAGTGAAATTCAAATCCGGTGGTGCCAACTTCCAACTTTCCTGGGGCCATGCTGAGACCAATACCACCCCATTCATTTTAACGAGGGCGGGACATAGTTCATAGTGCCTGGCATCAAAATCGGCATCCAGCAGAGGCGTTAAGTGAGAGGTGCCTAGTTGAAGTGCTTAGCTATAGAGTGCGGTAATGTCTTGTAGCACAACTGACAGGAGATAATCGAAAACGTAGACTCCAATGACGCTGAACACGACGGTGGAGGTGGTGGCGCGACCGACGCCCTGTGCGCCTCCCTTGGTCGTTAGTCCCTGGTGACATCCGACCAGGGCAATAATGAGCGCGAAGGGAATCGTTTTAAGCAAGCCGCTCATCTGGTCACTAACTGTTACCATCTCCTGAAAAGAGCGCCAGAACACCGCCGGGGCCACGCCTGCGGGTGCGCTCGCCAGATAGCCGCCTATCAACCCCGCACCATTGGCTAAAACGGTAATCAGTGGCAGCATCAGCAAGGTGCCTAAGACGCGTGGCACCACCAGGTATTGAGTCGGGCTGGTAGCCAAAGCCTGAAGGGCGTCCACTTGTTCGGTGACGACCATCGAGCCTAATTCGGCGGTCATGGCGGAACCGGCACGGGCCGCAATCACAATGGCGGTAATGACCGGGGCGATTTCAAGGGCCAGACTTTTGCCCACCAGCCCCCCCACAAAACCCGGCTGCCCCAGCTTAACCAGTTGAGCGGAAACGTATAGAGCTGCCACTGCCCCGGAGAAGCCGACGGTAATTAAGGCGACTAAGAGCGAACCAACGCCAACTTCGGCCATCTGGCGCATAGTGTGGCGATAAGAAATCGCACCGCGCACAATATAAGTAAAGCTGTCCCATAAAAGCTGGGCGATGCCACCAAAGAAGGCAAAGAACTCGATGGCGGTCAGGGCGAGAGGCGGACGACGCGTTGTCACGCGTTAATTATTACGCTGGAATCCAGCATAAGTCAATTCACAACTACCGAAAAACTGGTATAAGAGAAAGCATGGAAATTGACGCCCAGCACCAGGAAGTTACCATTCGTCCTTATCAGACGGGGGATGAAGCCCAAGTTATCGCCCTGTGGCAACGGTGTGACTTAGTGGTGCCGGGGAATGATCCCCAAAGGGACATCCAACTCAAGCTGCAAGTGCAGCCAGAGCTTTTTCTGATCGGGGTGATGGGGGAGCGCATCGTGGCAACTCTTATGGTGGGCTATGATGGGCATCGTGGCTGGTTGAACTATTTAGCCGTCGCGCCCGATTGCCAGCGCCAGGGCATTGGACGCCGTATGGTCGAAACTGCTGAACAGACCTTAAAGCAATTAGGTTGTCCCAAGATGAACCTGCAAGTGCGCGCTAATAACACCACCGTCATCGCTTTTTACCAACGCTTGGGTTTTGAAGTCGAGGAGCGGGTTAGTATGGGCAAGCGACTTTGAATTGATTTCAACACAGGGAACGAGGATAGAGAATAGAAGATCGAAGATAGCCAGCAATCACTTGTATGGCGATCCTCTATTCTCTATCCTCGTTCCTCTTTTGTGTTGAAAATAGAAAAGAAGGGTGAGGACACTACCGGGACACCACCCTGAGACTTTTATCAGTGAATGGCAAATGCACTCGTGCTCCATCCTGATTTGCTGAAGCGTGCAGGGCGAGGCCGATTTCCAAAGCGGCGCGGCCATCTTCGCCACTGCTGCGCGGTGGACGATTTTGCTGGATAGCCGCCACTAATTCTGCGACAGCGGCTTGCATCGGCGGCTGATGGCGTTGCGGAGCATGGTAACGGCGACGCACCCCGCGTTTGGGCGAGTAGGAAAACCAGGGGCGGCCAGGACGCTGATCCTGCAATTCGTAGTTGATGAGTTCGCAACCCTCATCCCACTGGTCAATGACAATCTGGCCTTCGGTGCCGCTGAACGTAAAGCTAAACGGTTGCACCGAGGCAAAATCTACATAAGCCGCCACGCCGTTCTGCATCTTAACCAGCCCTCGCCCGTCCGGGTCAGCAGCATCGTCGGTAGCGACAAGCTCACCTTGCGCCCAGGCCGCTTCGCCAAAGAAATCGCGCAGTACATCAAAAGTATGGCTGCCGTTGTGCATCAGCTTGCCATAACCCAGGCATTGGGCCAGTTTGACTTCGCCAATGGCACCCTCGTTAATGAGTTCTTGCGCAATAGTAAAGACAGGATGGAAGCGGCGCGGATGGTTAATTAAGAGTTTTGTGTTGTGTTGGTGGCAAGCCTCGATCATCGCATCGCACTCTTGCAGTGAAGTAGCGATGGCCTTCTCGCAGAGCACGCCCTTGACTCCGGCTTGGGCGGCAGCAATCGTATATTCAGCGTGCAAGTGGGCATGAGTGGCGATACTCACGATGTCCAATGGCTCATGCTTGAGCATCTCATGAGCTTCCTGGTAGGTTTTGACCTCACCATAGCGGGTCTGAAACTCCTGAAGGGTGTCGTTACCAGGATTAGCGATAGCCACCACTTGAGTTTCTGGTAGGGTGGCATAAGCGGCAGCGTGCGAGCAGGGTAACTCATCATAGTTGAGCAGCCAGCGTGTCTCGTCATCAATAGTGAAAGCTTTGCGTCCAACTCCAATAAGGCCAACTCTCAGAGATGCTGATTTTTCGTCATTCAATATTTTATTCATGCTGCCGTAGGTTTTAATGGATTCTGCTATTGTTGCCAAGTACAACACTTAACGATATAGCCAGTGGCCTCACCCGTTATTGGTGGAGATCACTGGCTGTATGGAGTCAGGCACAACGTTTTTGTTTAGCTACATAGAAGCTGAATTACGGATACTTGGCTTGTAAGCGTGCCATTGAAGCGGCCACGCCAGCCGAAGGTGCGTCGCAGTTGGGATTTCCTGCATCGGCTGAGGCAGTCCAGTTGCCACCGGTGCAGAAAGGCAGACCACTGCCAGCCGTGTCGGTAAAAGCCCCCCACTGGTTGAATGGCGTGATGGTGGCGACGGGACGCATGGACTTAACATGACCGTCACCATAAAGACAGTTCCAGGTGCCTAAATGTCCTGACCAGGCTCTAACATTAAATAAATCATTGCCATCCCAGTCCGCAGCGCCCATAGTCGCCTGACAACAGGCTTGCAACTCGCTTACCATAATCTTACTGGCCGGTGCGTTAATGGACGCTTCCGATTGTCCGCTGTCTCCGTTGAAGCCAAAGTAGTGGATGCTGCCACCATAGGAAATATTAATCGCTGGATAATTTAGAGCAGGCAGAGCGGCCTCGCGGATTTTATTGTGGTTTGGGTTGGAGGGGCAGCTAAACAACTGCGCACTTTTCACGTAAGGTTGAATGCGTTGCGACCAGGTGCCAGCAGCACCACCGGTATCCGCAGGGTTGCCAGGGCCAGCCGGAGGGGGCAGTGTGCTGTCGCTGTCCTGAGAATACTGCATAATGCCAAGACCGATCTGTTTAAGATTGGAGGCGCAGCTTGAGCGCCGGGCATTCTCGCGGGCTTTGGCAAAGACGGGGAATAGAATCGCCGCCAGAATTGCAATAATAGCAATAACGACCAAAAGTTCAATCAAGGTAAAGCCGCGCCTTACACGGCGCGGTACCGAATTAGGATGCTGCGTCAACATAAAATCTCCTGGACTTGTCAAATGTACTGTTATTATACCCAACCTAAACCAGAAACTTCAGCCTGCCTCGACAGTCTTTAGGATTCCCCACCTGTTCATGATGGCCGTAGCTACCTTAATTTGGCATTGCTTGGACCAAAATCTCTAATTCAGGGCGAAAGGCTGCAAAACTGTGCTGCCATTTGATGAGGCCAGTTATTAGTGTCACTGTTAAACTTGCACTTTAGACCACACTTTTCGATTTCTAATAATGCCAAACCATGCGGGAAAGCCATTTATCGCCGTCATGCGCAAGCTGGTGGCCATACTGATTGTAACCAGCGGTTGTAATCTGCTAAGCGGGTGCAGTCTACAAAAAGGTTCGGATGCCGACCTGCCCACCATTCTGCCAACGCCCAGCCCACGCCCCACAGTAGCTTCTCCAGTGCAGTTTTCGGACATCACCAAGGTTGCTGGCATTCATTTCCGCCATAACAATGGAGCCTTCGGACTCAAGCTATACCCTGAAACAATGGGCAGCGGGGTAGCCTTTATAGATTATGACCATGATGGCTACCAAGACATATTCTTCGTCAATGGCCGCGATTGGACACCTGCTGAACTACGGGGTTATTATAATGGCCCCAATCATATTTTTAATAAGAAATTCGGCTTTGCGGCACCGCCGCCTAAACCTTATCATCGCACTACAGGCGCTCTGTACCACAATAATGGCAATGGCACCTTCACCGACGTGACCAAGGGGAGCGGGTTAGACATCGAAATGATGGGCACTGGAGTCGCTGTGGGCGACTATGACAATGATGGTCGGCCTGATCTTTATGTGACCAGTTATGGACACAATTATCTCTTTCACAATGAGGGCAATGGCAAGTTTCACGAAGTAGCGAGAGCTGCCGGGGTGCAGGATGGCGGATTCGGCACCAGTGCGGCGTGGGTAGATTATGACCGTGATGGCAAGCTTGATCTTTTTGTTGGGCGCTACATTGATTGGCAGCCAGCGTTCGATATTTGGAACTTTGGTTCCCAAAATCGCATCCACGGCGGGTATTTAAAAACTTACTCTGGCCCGACGTTTTATGATGGTCAGGCCAGCCATCTCTACCATAATCTGGGGCAAGGGAGGTTTGTGGACGTGTCCGCCCAGGCAGGTGTCTTACCTCCTCAACCGGTTAAGGCGGCTCCAGAGCAAACCGCCGCCATTCAAGCCACTCCTGTTCCGGGCGCTCATTTGGCAGAGGCTTCTACAAGGATGAATGAGGCGATGCTTGTTAAGGGGAATCCGCGGAAGCAACGCGGCAAAGCGATGGGGGTGGCTATCTGTGACGTTAATGATGACGGCTGGCCCGACCTCTTAGTCGCCAACGATCAAGTGCCGAACTGCCTCTTTCGCAACAATAAAAACGGTACTTTTACTGAAATTGGTGTTCAGTCAGGAGTCGCCTATGGCTCCGGCGGGCAAGTCAGGGCTGGCATGGGCATAGATACAGGCGACCTGGATCACTCCGGCTTTGATAGCGTGGTAGTTGGCAACTTTAGCTATGAGAACATTGGCCTTTACCATGATGATGGCACACACGTTTTTTCAGAAATCGGCGGATTGTCCGAAGTCGCCCGGCCCAGTCGCTTCTTTGTAACTTTTGGTTGTCTTTTTCTGGATGTTGATAATGATGGCTGGCTTGATATTTTAGCGGCCAACGGCCATGCTCAGGATTTAATCCATAATTTGTATCCTGCACTTTCCTATGCTGAGCGGCCTCTGCTTTATCTCAATCGCCGTCAAAAACGCCCTGTCAAGTTCGATGAAGTAGGCTTGCAAAGCGGCGCAGCCATAGCTCGCCCAGTCGTGGGGCGCGGCCTGGCCTATGCTGATATAGACTTAGACGGCGATCTGGATGTCGTTATCACCACGGTTGGCGGCACGCCGATGTTACTACGCAATGACCGTAAACCCTCAGCGCCGCATAACAACGCACTACGCCTCACCCTGGAAGGCACGCGCAGTAACCGCAGTGCCATCGGTGCCGAAGTTAAAGCGACAATTAAAATGCCGGGGGTATCCGATGGGGTGACGCTGCGGCGCATGGTTAAGAGCGGTTCTTCTTATCTCTCCCAGAGCGAGTTGCCGCTAACCTTTGGGTTAGGGCAGGCGAAACGAGTTGAAATCCTTACTATCGCCTGGCCTTCTGGTCAGCGCACGGAACTGCATGACTTATCAGCCAATCAAATGCTGACGATACGCGAAGGGCAGGGGATTGTGCAGCAGCAGAGTTTTAGACGTTGACTCTGTGCCTATGTTATCTCACCACTCGTCGCCGTTTGCTCCTCCGGTGCAGCATCAAAAGTAAGGTGATACTCCATCCATTGTTTGCTCAAAACTAAGCCACCTGGTGCGGGTGCCATAGTGCCTTTTGGCGTGATAGTAATGTGGGCACTGGCAAGGCCAGGCCGCCCCCTCTCATTCCACTGGTTTGTGGTCTCTTGCAGCCGCAGCAGGGTCGAGTCATCACCATACAGCCGTAGCGTGGGAGCTATCTTGCCGCCACCCCAGCGGGCATTGAGGAAGATCACGCTTTTGCCAGGATGAACGAGGGCAAAACCGTCTGATGGGCCATCGGGGATCGTCATCTGGAGATGCACCAGGGGTTCGCCAGTAAGCGCCAGGTAATCTATCAAGCGAAAATTACCTTCATCGCGCAGAGCGAGCACACAAAGTTCGCGGGCTGGCGTGTGCAGCAACTCGCGCAGAGCCGCCGCATCTACGCCAATGGCATTATCAAATTCCATATAGATGCCATCTTCTGCAATCTGGGAGCGTGCCCCGGCATATTCACCACGCAGGGGCATAAAGCCGCCAGCGCGAAAGCTTTGACTGACTAACTTCCCATTTTCCTTCCGAAACACGCCACAAAACTGAAGCGTATTGAACCACAGGGGAGCCAGAAAGCGACCGTCCTCGCGCAGTTGCTCCAGCCAGTGGGGGGTGATGTCCCATATACCGGCGGTGGCGATAATAGCATCGTAAGGCGCAGCAAGTGCATAGCCAAACCCACCATCGGCATGAATGACCTCCACATTACCGACGCCCGCTTGTGTTAGGTTCTCACGGGCAAAGGCTACGGTATCTTCGTCAATGTCTATGGTGGTGACGTGACCACCGGTGCCGACTAAATGCGCCATCAGAGCCGCATTCCAACCAGTGCCCGCGCCAATTTCTAAGACTCGCTCCCCCGGTTGCAGGCCAAGTTGCTCCAACATGATCGTGACAATCGAAGGCTGTGAAGAAGAACTGCGGGCCTCGCCCTCTTGCTTGGTGAGGATAGGGTCATCTTTGTAAATTTCATGCAGGGTATGCTTGGGCAAAAACAAGTGGCGCGGCACGGCTCGCAGAGTCGCTTCAACCCACGATTGCGTGATGCTGCCCTTGCGCACTATTTCATCCACGAGGGCATTGCGCAAATGCCAGTCAGGAGCGTGCTGTGTCAGTTCCAGTCGGTTGCCGTCGGGGTCAAGGGCGAAGAGATACCAACTGCCATCATGGGGCCGTTGCCGCGCCTCCTGTAACACTGTGCCCCCCGCTGCGATAATGGCCTGCCCCGCCGTTTGAATATCCTCCACCTCCATCGCCAGATGATAGTCGGACTCATCTTCGCAGCGGGTAATTGGCTTCTCTGTGGCGATTAGATGCAATTCATTGCGCCCCAGTCGAAACCAGCGCACCCGCGCATTAGCACCGGGAATAGGCTCTAAACCAAGTGTGGTATAGAACTGTGCCGCCTGCTCCAAATCAGAGACGTTGATTGAGACGTGATGGAGACCGAGGAATTTCACTATTGGAAATTTTAGCAAAGTTTGGAGGAGTAGCCCTCACCCCCAGCCCCTTGTATGGTTAGCAGCAGGTGGTGAGGTATCCTGAGTTTAAAGTCACCAGCCCCCTGCTGCACCGCCCGCACCGTCCAGCTTGAGGCGCTGGCGGGTGACAGCCTGGGAGAGACGACTTAGGCTCTGGCCTCACCGCCGATGAAGAATCCTGCTGCTGGTCGTGTGCCATGCAGACCAGACAGCCGATGGACAGCAAGGGTGTGGGAGGCCCATATTCTCGCCGGGAGGCACATCATGTTAGGCATTGACGTGAGCAAAGAGACGTTGGCCTGCACTCTGCTGGATGCCCAGACGCAACAGCCAGTATGGAGCCGCACCTATCCCAACACCGCCACGGGTGTGACGCGTTTACTGCGCCACACGCCGCCCACCGCACCCTGGGCTTTAGAACCGACTGGGCGTTATAGCCTCTTAGCGGCGACTGCCGCCCAAGCTGCCGGACGCCGGGTGCTCTTGGCCCAACCCAAGCAGGCGCGGCACTTTCTGCACAGCATCCAGAGCCGCGCTAAAACCGACAGTTTGGATAGTCACGGCAGCGGCTTATTTGCCTTGTGCCGCCCCTTGCCCGCCTATCCGTTAAAATCACAGGTAGTGGAACAGCTTGACCAACTGCTTTGTGCTCGTAAAAGTCTCAGTGCGGCCTTAGCCACCTTCGCACTTCAGGCCACCGAATTGCCGCCCGCGGCTCCGGCTTTAGCGCCAGTGCGGGCGGCTTTGCAGGCTCAAAAAGAGGTGCTGGATCAGCAGATCGCGCAGCTTACGGCGGGGCATCAGGAGTTGGCCATCGCTGCCGAGTTGGAGAAAGTGCCTGGCATTGGCAAAGTCACCGCTGCGACGCTGGCGGCGCGTTTGACTAGCCACACCTTTGCGCATTCCGATCAATTCGTGGCTTATTGCGGTTTAGATGTCGGGGTGCGGCAATCGGGCAAGAAGCACGGCCAAAGCGGTTTGACCAAGCAGGGTGATGGCGAGTTGAGACGGCTGTTGTATCTGGCGGCGCAGGCGAATCTACGCAGTAAAGGCAGCCCTTTTAAGGCGCATTATGAGCGGGAGCGAGCCAAAGGCTTGGCCTCGACAGCAGCTTTATGTGCCGTAGCCCGCAAGTTGGCGCGGTTGGCGTGGTCGCTGCATAAACATGGCACGGCTTACGATCCGGCGCGGGTGTATCAGCAAAATCAGTCCTCGCCCTTGACAGCAACCATAGAATCTCTCCCAGAACAGGAGAGGGGTGTCCTGAACTCTTCTCGTATCGTTAAGTCATAGATGATCTTCTCATCGAGCTTAATGATAAAACCGGCACAGGAGCGCGTGTGACCTCCCCTCTCCCGTTCTGGGAGAGGGGCCGGGGGTGAGGGGTGCTTCTCAAGGCATGGCTATTTCAGTCCCATAAAAATGAACCAAATCTGAGCATAAATTGGGCATTGTTCGGAACGCGCTTAGCGGCGATGCGTCTGCGCCACTGATAAAATCAATCGTAACTCACGATTTAAAGCTGCGATTAAAGAAGGTTGGTTCAATGGACTGTCGCCAAATTGAATCTCTGTTAGCCAAGTTAAGTGCGGATGATCTACCAGCGTCCAAGGCTTCTGCTATCTGGGAACATCTAACGAAATGCCCCGAATGCGAGCAGGAGTGGCGTCTGTTTCAGACTACGCTTACACTTCTCTCCTCTGGGCCTCAGCCATTGATTACTGTGGAGCAATCGCAAGTCATCTGGCGCAATTGCTCGGAAAAGATTCACGACAAGATAGAAAAAGAGCGTTTGGCGGCGCAGCAGCCCGCTTTTTTTAGCTGGATGCGTAGCCAACCGCGCTGGGGGTGGGCCGCCTTGGGCGGAGCGATGCTGGTCTTGGGTGGTGTGTGGTGGCTAACCCCCCAAGATGCACAAGAAACCCTCAACGACCAACTTAATAGTCATATGGCGCAGGTTTTTCCTGGCCAACCCAATGATCTTCCTGCTGCCGCGCCGTTAGCCTCTTTGGGTCAACCCTCACCGGGGCCACTGATAACGTTTCAGCGGCCACCCGCCAATGCTTCCGCGATGGTCAACAACCATACCATAATGGCTTTTGATCCCTTCGTGGATCATGTTGGCACCGCAATCGTTTCTCATGAGGCGGCTATGCAAGGTTCAAGGCCACAGAGCATTCATGTTGCGGCCCCCGTGCCTGTTAATAGAGCTGCTGTTGCCCCTTTACAAGATAGTTCGATGTCTAATGCGGCAGTTGCGCCGGATGCAGCGAATGCCAGCGACAGCACTGCGATTGCACCAACGGCTCTTGCTCCTACGGCCAATACCAATGCTAATAATGCGGTAACCCCTGCTCCGGTTAGTGGCGTTCCGTTGAACAGTGCGGCTCCCTTAGATCTTCCTGGGGATACGGTTCCCGCCTCAAGTGCTCCCGCGACGGATAGTAGGGCGGGACAGCAGCCCTGAGATGACGTTGGCATCGTGTCCACGACACGTTGCGCCTGAACTATGCGTTCCCCCACTTGGTCTCGTTACAGCCTCTTTGTCTTAGCGGCTTTGGTGCTTCTTTTATCAGCGTCCCTCTGGAAAGTGCGTCGCCAGCGCCGACAAATCGCCCATATTCAATCTTCTTCCCTGACGCAACGCCAAAATTCACAGCGTGCGGTCGCTTTGCTCTTTCAGGCACTCTGGGCCGATAATCACCAGACCTATACCGCTACAACCAAAACGATGGCCGTCTATGGCAACGACAAAATTAATACCGTTGCCGCTATGACGCATGTACCCCAAGGCTTTGCCATCAAGTATTTGAGTGGTGATCCCCGCGGTATATCGAGTGGGTTCAATCAGCGTTGGGCCTGGCGCAAAGAGAGCGCAGAGTCACCGATGACGGCGTATGCCGCCACGCAACGCAACGCCACGGAAATGACTGCCGAGCGTTTTGCCATGATGCTGGAAAATTATGGCGCGCAGTGGACGGGCCGAGAAAAGATAGGCGACCGCCTCGCCGATGTGGTGTGGATATTGCCTTTTAGGTCCATTGATGGCGCGCGTGGCCCGGCGAAGTGTCTCTGGATTGATCGCCAGACCAGATTGACACTGCGGGTTGAGACCTTTAATTACCAGATGCGCCCGGTGATGGATTCCACCCTATCTCAAATTGATTTTCACCCCAAGATTTCGGAGGCGGAACTGCCGCCCGCGCTCAAAATTGCCCAGGTCGCCAAAAACAGTCCAGGCATGGCGCAGGATATGGGTAGTGACATCCAGGGCGTGATTGCCAAGACTGGTGGCCTTGCTCCTCCTGAACCAAAAGAGTTACCGCCCGGTTTTGAGCGGGAAAGCGTTGGCATTCACCGTACCAGTGAGACCGGAGCCAGCCCTCCCGCTGCCCTATCCCGCTATACCGATGGCCTTAATACCCTGACGCTGTTTGCCATAAAACAAACTGCCACCCCTAAAGCTGAACCCGTCAAGAGTGGCACTGATAAAAGCAGCAGTGGGGTGCAGATGTGCGATTTCGGGCCGGGCACCCTGGTGATGCGGGATAGCGGTTCCGTGCGGTTGGTAGCCGTCGCCGATTTGCCACCACAGACTCTTTGCCGTGTCTTAGGTGTCAGCCCGACCGAGGCCATCAATGCGGCGTGCCCGCCTTCACCGCCAGTAGGTCATTAAGGTTGGTAGTTTCTTGATCCCTATCTAAAGACAAGCCGGAACTATTGGCATATAGTTCGCACGCAAAGCATTTAGAGGAATGAGTTAAACTCTCAATGAGTTTAACTGTGACGTGTGCTACCAGGGTGAACTGCTACTGTCTAACTAACGTCAGATTTGTTTCAGTGGTGGGTGCTGTGACAAAACCATTTAAAATCGCCACTTCATAAGTTTGGAGGCTCCGCCGATGACTCGATATTCAGGAGAAATGCAAATATGGCGCTCAATGCGAGCTGTCGCACTCTGTTTCCTGGGATTAGTGGGATTAACCCTTAGTTACCCCCATTCCAGAGCATCGGCTGCACCTGCTTACTCGCCTGATAACCCACCTCCCAATGCCTTGCCCAAAGAGATTGAAATGGGTGACAAGGCGGCGGCTGAGTTAGAAAAAAGCCCTAAAATTAAACTCTTAGACCCCAATAAAGACCCGCAGGCTAAAGTCTTACTGGATAAGCTCAATAAAATGGCGGGGGAGTTAGCGAAAGCCTCGACGCGCCCCGAAATTAAATACACGGTGAAAGTTATCAACGATAAGGACATGAATGCTTTCACCCTGCCGAACGGCCATATTTACGTTTATAAAGGGCTGATTGATGCAGTGGCCAGCGACGATGAAATGGCCGCAGTGCTGGCCCACGAAATTGGCCACAACTGCCGGATGCACGCTCTGCGCGCCGAGGCCAAAGCCAAGAAGTTGTCCTGGGTCAATGTCGCCGCATTATTAGGCATGGTGGCTGGTGGACGCAGCGGGGCGGATATGGCGGCCTTCTCGCAATATATGCTGCTGGGGATTATGAACGGCTACGGCATTGAATACGAAAAAGAAGCCGATAGCGCGGCGGTCAAGGAATTGGTTAAGACCACGTACAACCCGTCAGCGATGGTAACGTTGATGGAGCGTTTTGATCAAGAAGAAAAGCGGATGCCCGATATGAACCTGGGTATCTTTCAGACGCACCCCACTTCGGCAGAGCGCGTCGCGGCGGCAATGGCCGACATCATGGAAGCTGGTATCCCCTTTACGCCGCGTGATGTGAAAGGCGGACAGGAAGCAACGGTAGCAGAAACCCTGGATCGCGTATCGGTGAAAATAGATGCTGTGACTATTGCTGAGTTTGCCCTTGTGCCAAACCAAACTCCCTCGGCCAAAGAGCGGGCGCAGAAAGCCGCGCAACAGGTAAACGATCTCTTAAAAGCCAATCTCAAGATGCACGAGATTACCGTAGATGGTGATGACCACAACGCCCGTCTGCTGGCGCGCGGCGTTGAGATTGCGCGAGTTACCCCCGCAGATGCCAAGTTAGAAAACACCACGCCTTCATTATGCGCTCAGAAATGGCGCGATGGCTTTAAGCGCATCTTCTGGCGCGAGAACATCAATGGCAAACTGTAGGGCATGAGTGAACTATTAAGACCTGATGTCGTTGCACCCCGCCCGATTACAGCCACCACCCGCACCATAGCCATTATTGGCGATCCTATTGAGCATTCGCTCACGCCACGTATTCAAAATCTGGCCCTGCAAGAAATTGGTGCCAACGTGGTCAACGTGGCCTTTCACGTCACACCGGCTCATTTAGAGCAGGCAGTGCGTGGTGCGCGTGCCCTTGGCTTGTTGGGTCTGATGGTAACGATTCCCCACAAAGAAGCCGTGCTATCTTTGTGCGATGAACTCGATGATTCGGCCCAGGCGATGGGGGCGGCCAACCTGCTGCACTTTCATCCCGATGGCAGAATTGTCGGTTACTCCACCGATGGCTGGGCCGCGCTCAAGAGCTTGGCCGAAGAAGGTGCGAGGGTGCGTGATGCCCGCATTGCCATTTTGGGTGGCGGCGGCGCGGCTCGTTCCCTGGCCATAACTTTCGCTCATGCGGGCGCGGCGTCCATCGTGGTTCTCAATCGTACGGTGGAACGCGCCGCGCAGATCGCCGATGAAATCTCTTTCATGGGCCAGCAGGCGCGGGCGCTACCCTTAGATGAAAACACGCTGCGTGAAGTTCTGCCTCAGACTGACCTCCTAGTTAATGCCACCTCTGTGGGAATGCATCCTCACGACGACGCTACGCCCATCCCCACAAGCTACCTGCACGCGGGCTTAATGGTTTATGATATTGTCTATAATCCCCTTGAAACTCGCCTCTTACGTGACGCCAAAGCCGCTGGTGCGCGCATTGTGGATGGCTTAGGAATGCTCATCTATACCAATGTGAGGGCCGTGCAAATCTGCGCTAATCTGGAGATTTCTGCTGCGACTATGCGCCGTGAGGCTTTGAATGCCCTGGCAAAGCCATAAACCTTATTGATGAAGGCAAAAGTGAGCTATTGGCGAAATAATTGTGAGACATTACTACGAATGTAAGGTTCAATTGGATTGATTAATCTGAGATGAAAAAGCAATGTCCCTTCTGCCATCAGCAAATTTTTGCTCTTGTTTATAATTCTCATATTGCGCAACACACAGAGCGACTCCCTGACGGGCAGCAGAAAGACCACTACACGGTGCCCCCTAATCAACGCTACCAGGGCAGTTTGGAAGGAGTGCCGCAGATTTACTACCATGCAAAGTGCGGCATGGCTACGCGAATGCCAGAAGAGATTATCCGCAGTTATTTAGTTAATCCCTTTCTTTACAATAACACGACATTTTGTTCTGGCTGCCATAACTATGTGCCTTCCAAAGAACTTACCTGGACGGAAACTGGCGAGCGATTATCAGATTATACGGCCCGACTCCAAGAGGCCGCACGGCATATCAGTTTCGGTAAGCTACCCAAGCAAAGTATTGGTAAAAGAAATAGAGTTGTGCGAACTTTTCTTGTGGTCTGGTCTGTGGTGGTTTTCTCGATGATGGGCAACTGGAATAGGGATAAAAATTTAGTGGAAGATGGTGCCCCGGCAATAGGTATCGTCAAGTATCAAACCCACGATTCTAACCTCTATCATTACTATTATGAATTTACTGATAATCGGGGAGTGACTCGCACAGGACGGGCTGGAACGCGCTTCAACAGGTATACAGTTGGCTCACAAGTCCCGGTTAAGTTTCTGGCTTATGATCCTACCGTGAATTGTGTCGAACCGGTGAGACGAGAAAAGATGCATGACGATCTATCCGCCGTAGTATTCTTATCTGTATTCATGGCAATTATACTTGGAGTCATCCTCTTTGTAATGCCTAAGAATACTTAATGTTGGTGACTGAATAACCAATGGCTTAGCTTTCATTAGCGTTTATTGAAGTGGATTGAATTTTGACTTGGCGTTCCGCTTCATCTTTCAAGGCTTTCACATTGGCCTCGCAGTTTTCTTGCATCAGTTTGAGGATGACTTTCTGCATCATTTTGCCAATGAGGGGGATGTCGAACTGATAATCAATCGCTAAGGAGACCTGGGTTTTGCTATCTTCTTCTTTGAAACTATATTCGCCACGATATTCTGTGAAGTCACCACGTAGCTGCCAGAAATGGCAAGTATAGGTCTCGCTGTTCCAAATGTCTTCTTCCGTCCACCACATCTGGCGATTGAACTGCTTAATACGCCCCTGCCAATCGGTGACGGTGCGGGTAGTGGCGCTGGTCAGTTCTTGCCGCTCCAAGACTTTGACCTTGTCTAAATCGGGCAGCAGGGCTGGCAGCTTTTCGACATCCTGAGCGATTTTCCAGACCACCTCGCGCGGCGCATCTATGCTAACTTGAGTCTCAACGTGTGGCATTTGAACCTTTCATTTCGGAACCACGAATGAACACTAATAGCACGAATAAGCGAATAGAGGATGGAGAATCGAGAATCGAGAATAGCAGGGTAGCACAGCAGGAACTCTCTTTGCGATCTTCTATCCTCAATTCTCAAAAACATTCGTGTCTATTAGTGTTCATTCGTCGTTCCCTCAATATCTTCCTCGTCCATTTCAATATTAGCAATGAGTTCCACAGTTTGGGCTACGGCTTCGTCGAAGGCGCGCACGGCCCATGCGACCTGTTCATCGGTGATGACAAGCGGCGGCTCAAAGCGAATGGTGGTGGCATTGTTGATGGTGTAAGCCGCAATCACATTGCGCTGAAGTAAGCCGACAATAACCAACGCCCCGATGTCTTCATGCGCAAATTCGACTCCTATTATCAAGCCCCTGCCGCGCACTTCTTTGACACACTGCGGATATTTGGCTTGCGTTTCTCGCAAAGCCGTAATGAGTTTCTCGCCTTGAGTCGCGGCTTGTTCTACAAGACCTTCGGTTTCAATCACTTCAATCGCGGCCAGAGCAGCGGTGCAGGCAAGGGGATTACCGCCGAAAGTGGACGAGTGAATAAGAGGATTCTCTTTAAAGACTTCCCAGGTGCGCGGTGTACCGATAAAGGCCCCAATGGGCACGCAGGAACCGCTAAGGGCTTTAGCCAGCGTCATAATATCGGGCGCGACGCCATCCCAATCACAGCCCCACATTTTTCCGGTGCGCCCTAAGCCAGTCTGCACCTCATCACAAATCAGCAACGCGCCGTGTCGGTCACAGATTTCACGGGCCGCTCGCAGGTAGCCATCATCCGGCACAATAACGCCTGCTTCGCCCTGAATGGGTTCAAGAAGAACGGCGGCGGTGTCTTGGTTCACGGTTTGTTCTAACGCTGGTATATCATTGAAAGGCACGTTAACACAATCGGGCAGCAAGGGCTGAAACGGCTTTTTATAAAGATCGCGGCCCGATACCGATAGCGCCCCCATGCTTTTACCATGAAAAGCGCCCGTGGCTGAAACCAGGCCACTGCGCCCGGTGCTCATACGCGCGATTTTAATGGCCCCTTCGACCGCCTCTGTGCCACTATTGCAAAAGAAGCAATATTGTAAATCGCCGGGCGTAATTTCAGCTAACTTCTTGCCCAGCCTGGCCTGAGGCGCATTGAACAATAGGCGTGTCGAGAACGCCATTTTGTCCAGTTGATCTTTGACCGCAGCGACCACACGCGGGTGCGAATAACCCACGCTGAGCGCCCCCAACCCACCCGCACAATCCAACAACTCGCGTCCCTGCGAATCGGTTACAAGGCAACCTCGCGCCGAAACCTCGACAGAATCAAAGCCGCCAAATTTTACCAGTGCCGCATACGAAGGATTAACGTAGTTTTCATAATCGGCGATAACTGCTGCATCATCTGTCCTGCGCTGATCAGCACCGTTTGGCCCACGAGAATGAAGTTGTTCGTGTTCGTTCATCGGGGGTCAGTTTAGCGTATTTGAGGCCGCTTGCCCGCGCTTTGGCTGATGGGGCTAGGTGTGTGGCAGTTGGTGACATTGCAGGAAAGCTGCTGGCTTTCTATAATAGTAATGTTACGTTGTCAACGGGGTGTGGCTCAGCTTGGTAGAGCGCTGCGTTCGGGACGCAGAGGTCGTGAGTTCAAATCTCGCCACCCCGATTCAATCCTCCACGTTTAGTAGCTTTACTTCCACGTCATAATATAAGCGTAGTTGAGGCAGGTCTTGGCTTCAGGGGATAATTGGGGAAAGCGGGTGGCCAGGAAATCGGCCAGGATAGCCAGGGCAGAATTCATATTGGCTTGCCGCCAATCTACTGGGCAACTCATGGCCTCGTTATGGACGAACTTGACCTGCGCGGCAATCTCCGGGCCATAGCTTTCTGTAATCTGCTGCTCTAAAGCTTTTGTCCAATCATGCGCGACGAACCTCACAATGGCCTCATTGACTTTGTCGAATTCTATGGAATCATGCATGATGGCTAAACCGCAATTCTGATTTTAAGGTGCAGGCTAAAATAGACACCCAATTGCGTGGCATGAGTCTCTAAAAGTTTCAGGATTCAGCCCGTAACAGAATTATACCTACTATAATCAGGAGTAAACCCAGGGTGCGGCTGACCGTCCAGGATTCCTTGAAGATAAAGACCCCAAATAACAAGGCCAGCACCGCTTCTAAACCCAAGACTAAGATATAGGTCACGCTCAGTTGCGACTTGCGCATAGCAACGGTCTGTAGGCCAGCCCCTATCAAAAAGCAGACAAAGACCAGCAAACTGGGCCAGAGGCGCGTCAGCCCCTGGGACAGCTTCATGCAGATGCCGCCCAGAGTAAAGCACACGGCGGCCAGAAGTGCTGCTATGAAATACATAAGTCCCCGTAGATACTCCTAAGTTTACAGGAGACCCCAGCATCTTCTAAAGCTAGATCGAATTGGCCTCTTAATCGCTCACAGCTTAATAGTTAGCATTGCCAAAATTGAAAAGAGACTTTGACTATAATGACAGCAACAGAAACCAACGTAGAGCCTCAGCGGGAGCGTGCCAAAATCCCCTTTTCTGTCCTCGATTTGGCTCCTATCACTCTGGATAGCACTCCCACCCAAGCTTTTCACAACTCGCTGGACTTGGCACGCCATGCCGAAGCCTGGGGTTACCATCGGTTCTGGCTGGCCGAACACCATAATATGCCAGGTATCGCCAGTGCCGCCACTTCTGTGGTGATTGGCTATGTCGCCGGGGGGACATCTACTATCCGCGTGGGTGCCGGTGGAGTTATGCTGCCCAACCACTCGCCGTTGGTTATCGCCGAGCAGTTTGGCACTTTAGAATCACTTTATCCTGGTCGCATTGATCTAGGATTAGGGCGCGCCCCCGGCACCGATCAAATCACCGCACGCGCCTTGCGTCGGGACATGGCTGGTGGGGCGGATACCTTTCCTCAAGATGTCCTGGAGTTGCAGAACTATTTTCGTTCGGCTGACCCGGCGCAGCAGGTGCGAGCGGTGCCCGGCCAGGGGCTAAATGTTCCCCTGTGGCTGTTAGGGTCAAGTCTTTTCAGCGCGCAACTGGCGGCGATGCTGGGGTTGCCCTTTGCCTTTGCTTCACACTTTGCTCCCGAACACATGAACTTAGCTTTGGAACTCTACCGCACCCGGTTCCAGCCCTCGGAGACGCTGCAACGCCCTTATGTCATGCTGGGACTTAATGTCTTCGCGGCAGAGACTGATGCCGAAGCGAAGCGGTTGTTTACTTCATTGCAGCAACAGTTTGTGAACCTGCGTCGGGGCAGGCCGGGACCACTCCCACCACCGTTGGAGAACCTGGAAGGATTTATGACACCGCACGAGCAGGCAGGCATAGAACACGCCCTGGCTTGCTCTGCTATAGGCTCGCCGGAGATAGTGCGGCAGGGCATAATAGATTTCATCGCTTCTACAAAACCGGATGAGCTTATGGTCACGGCCCAAATTTTTGAACATGAGGCGCGTCTGCGCTCCTTCCAAATTGTGGCGGCGATTCGTGACTCATTAGCGTCAAGCTGACGGCTGCACTATAAGCTGCGCGGAGCTAAGACTTAAAGCTGAGATAGCCACAAAAAAGCATAAAATCACAAAAGTCGGTTGGGTCGCGGTGTCCTCGGTCAATCACCATTCAACTCATCGCTGCTTGCATTAACTGTTGCACATCCACTGCTGTGCCCTGTTCACTCGCTTGAATCGCCGCGAACATTATGGCATTCGATTGTAAGTTATCCTGCAAGATGGTTGCGGGTGCGGGGCCACCATCGAGCCAATTGAGAAACTGTTGGGTGATGGCTTGGTGGCCTTCCCAGGCTGGCTTTTCGGGGGGCACCTCCCGCACTTGCAGCGCGCCATTAGTTCCGCGTGTCTCGATGCGGACAATATCATCTCGATCTAACACTGCTGCGCCGTCTTCGCACTCCACGCGGTAATACTCATGGTGCCAGGTGTTGGTGCTGGCACTGGCGATATTACTGCCTTCATACTGCACAAAGCTGCCGCCTTGCATTTGCATCACAAAGAGGGCACAGGCTCCACCATCAAAAGCATCGGCACCGCTGAATTGAGCGGCACGACTAATTTGGTCGTGGCCGCTGCGCACACTGCCGGGATTCCATTCATAGCCGCTGATCGTCTGGCAATTGGCCCCACTCAAGTTGCGTATTTGATCGAAGTGATGGATAGCACAATCGGTCAGCAAAGGATGCAGAGCCGTGCGGATATAATGGGAATTTCTGACCCGCCAGTCCGTGGCATAACGGGCCACAACATAGTTAATGGTGCCTAACTCGTTAATCGCCTGCTTCAGCGTCAGAATGCGCGGTTCATAGCGATAGTTCTGAGTGACCATCATCTTGACCCCGGCCTGCTGTACAGCCCGATAGATGGCGCAGCACGCTTCCCAGGTATCGGCAATCGGCTTTTCTGAAAGGATGTTCATGCCAGCCGCACATGCCAACTCCACAGCCTCACGGTGGAACTGTGGTGGAGATACGATGCAGCAAAAGTCTGCCTCGACCTGCTCAAACGCGGCGGCAGCCGAATTGAAGCGGCGCGATGCGGGAAGCTCCAGAAAGTCACCCGCCGCATCGAGTGTAGCGGGGTTCACATCCACGAGGGCTGCAAACTCCATGCGGTCGCGGAACGGTGCCCATGCCTGATGCAGCCAGTGGTGCGCCATGCCGCCCGCACCAATCATCAGACAGCGAGGTTTAGACTTTTTAATTGAATCGTTCATATGCGGGGCACTCTTCCTTGCTCGTTGGAACGTGACTGCGACTCGAACGAGCAAGCCTAATAATGGAGATTTACTTTTTAGGAGCAGCCGCCTGTGGAACAGTTGGAGTGGTAGGCTGAGTCGTAGCTGGATGCAATTTTAAATAAGCTTTCTGATTGGCGGCTAAGGCTTCCACAGTGATGCCCAGAGCTTTAGCCACACTTTCCTGATGCTTCTTTTGGATGGCGACAGTGGCATAATACCGTTGGATGGCCGCTTGTCCGATGGCTTGTTTCTGGGCTGGCGTTAGCGTCTGACCTAACATGGTTTCAAGTTGCGCAATCTCGCGCTCGGCTATTCTTTGCTCCACCAGCAGTTTATTCGCCTGAAGTTGGGCGGCACGCAACTGCTGAGTTGTCGGTGGGTTAGCGGCTTTGGGAATATTATTGGGGTCGGGTTGTGCATTGATCTGGCTGCCCATACGCCACAGGCAAACCAGGCTCCCGGTGAAGATCGCTGCACGATATGGCCAGTATGGTCGTTGCATGGGAACTCCTTTAGCTTATTCTATTTTCCAGATGGCAAGGGAGCAGCGGGGCCAGGCCCCGGCTCAAGTGGCGCATTAGTCAGAGCCGCTGCTACGGCGTTCGACACCTCACGCCGCAGGCGTATCACTGTCCTGGGCACTGGTTGGGCATGAACGACATTAGTCAGCAGAATGATAAAAGTATGCGTGGTCGGGTCAATCCACAGGGAAGTGCCGGTGAAACCCGTATGCCCGAATGAACCCGGCGGCAAGTTGCCGCGAATCGAATAGCCAGAGTCTAAGTCCCAGCCGAGGGCGCGGTCATTACCAACAAAAGGGGAGTGCTTCGTCGTGAGCATGTGAACTGTTTCCGGCTGCAAAATCCGCACCCCTGCATACTCGCCACCGTTCAGCAACATTTGGCAAAAACGCGCAAGATCATCAGCAGTTGAAAAGAGACCCGCATTACCAGCTACCCCACCCAGAGCCGCTGCTGTCGGGTCATGCACTTTGCCGCGATTTTCCGGTGTATCGTCTCCGGCAGTGGTTGCCGCGCAACGTGCCACTAACTCTGGCCCCGGCAGAAAGCCGGTGTCATTCATGCCCAGTGGGGCAAAAATGGTGTCATGGCAATAGCGGTCAAGGGTCTGGCCCGTTAGGGTCTCGACCACGGCTCCGAGGGTAATATAGGAAAAATCTGAATAAAGAAAGCGTTCACCCGGCGGCGAGATTTGTTTGCGCTGGGCGATTTCTGCAATGATTTGAGTCGTGGTGAGATGCTTCCCCGCATACGGCCCACCGGCGGGAAGTCCAGAGGCGTGGGTCATTAGATCGCGGATGGTAATTTTGGCTTTGTCACCGCCAGCTTGCTCGAAGGTGGGCAGGTAGCGGGCGACAGGGTCTTCCAGGTCTAACTTCTTTGCTTCTAATAACTGACCAAGCGCCGTGGTCGTGGCGACCACCTTGGTCAGCGAGGCCAGGTCAAAAACTGTATCAAGGTTCATTGGTCGCGTCTGCGGACGTAGGGCCGCAAAGCCATAAGCTTTACGCAACACCACCGAACCATTGTGCGCCACCAACAGCACCGCACCGGGAACGCCACCCTTAGCCACTGCATCCGCGACAAGCGTATCAGCCACGCCTAAACGCTCGACATTGATGCCTGCATCTTGCAGCGCACGCACGGGCAGGGGAGGCGTATCCGCCGCTAAAGCATAGCTCGGCAGCATCCATAAAGCCAGGCAAAGGAGGCAATGAAGATAAATTCTCGCAGACACCATAAAACTCCTTAGTTATGCAGTATGCACGATTCAATAATTAACTCAAGTTGCTATTGATGAATATTGTCATCTCGAGTGGAGCGACGGGAGGAGCGGAGCCGAGAAATCTTGTTGTTACACATCCTTTTGTTACACATCCTTTTGTTGCACATCCTCGATACTCTTTAAAGATTCCTCGACTTCGCTAACGCTGCGCTCGGAATGACAGCCTCATCAGTGGCAACTTGAATTAACTACGGGTTGGTTTGTTCCAGCGGCTTTTCAAAGTGGTGCCAATCTTTAAGCGGCTCCCACCTGCCACCCCATATCCAGTGGCATTGCTCAAAGGCGCGCACCACTGGCCCATGGGCGGTGATAGTGCCCGGCGCAGTGGGTTCATAGCACGCACCAGGCGGGAGAACCAGTTCGCCTTTAATGTAAGGGTTGAGGCGCGGATTGATGTCAATGGCGCACCCATAGGCGTGATGGGATAACTCTGGTTTGCCGACCTTGCGCCGGAAATTAAAAGCTGAGGTGTTATTATCGGCCATTGAAGCATCATCTGACCAATTGTAGACGGATAGAGGCACGATCTTTTCGATAGGGAAGCGGACCGCATAAATCTCATCGAAAACCTCAACTACTTCGGTGGCCAAAGCTTTATGCACTACCAGTTGGCCGAGTTGCTGCTGGCCATTGAAAGTGTGAAATCGGACATGCACCACAGCCAGGTTTTGGCGGATAACTTCTGGCGTGTTTGGGCCAGCCAAGAGTTGAGAAAGCATAAAGGTATATGGAGCGAAGAGTAAGACAGCAGAACTAAAACTATTAGAAGTGTTTCAGCATATGGTGCGCTTCGGTTTTGCTGATGTGGTGCTCACTGGCAAACTGGCGCACCTCTTGTTCGGTCATGCCCGTGAGTTGCATAGCTTTTTGCATATCAGGGTCTTGAGGAGGCGTCTCGGATGAAGACGATCCACCGGGGAGCAAAGAGAGAAGCCCAACGGCTAACAATAAGATAAACCCTATGACCATGAATTCCGTTTTACGCATCAGCAAACACCTCCTACAGCACACTCTTTATTGAAGTTGTTCACGCTACTTAATAGCAACAGTTTAACCCATCAAAAGCAACTTACTCTACGGGGTTCACTCGATATAAATGAACTCGTTCAAACACAACAAGGTCTGGCAAAAGTCCACTAGGGCCAGTTGCCGAGCATCAGAATGACCAGCCGCCTGATAAGATGCGGTCTGCTGAGACAAGAACGATAGTGCATCCGTCTTCTCGGTGGCATCGGGTGGGCGGCCTAACGCTGTCATATAAGCCTCATTTATCACATCCTCATTCGTGGTTGCTGGTGTGGGTAGCAGGCGATGTGCAAAGCTGACGGCACTCTCATGCACATTCTGATTATTCATCAACATCAGGGCTTGCGGGGCCACGGTTGTCACCTGGCGCACAGCAATGCTTTGCAGTGCATCCGGGGCATCGAAGAGGCGCATCATCGGAATTAAATGACTGCGCTTGACCATAAAGTAGATACTGCGGCGCTTTTGATTTTCGTCAAGCGTGCCGGGGCCGAACATTGTAGTATCGAGTGTATTGCTGACGGCTAACATGGCATCACGGATGACTTCCGCTTCCAGTCGTTGGCGCGGGTGACGCCAGCAGTATTTGTTCTCCGGGTCTATTTTGGCTTTTGCCGCATCAAATGCCGCTGACTGCCGATAAGCCGCCGAGAGCATAATGAGACGATGTAGAGGCTTGAGTCGCCAGCCATTATGCACCAACTCTGTTGCCAGCCACTCCAAAAGTTCGGGATTAACCGGGCGTTCCCCCTGCGTGCCAAAGTCACTGGGAGTGCCCACCAGACCGCGTCCCATGTGGTGCTGCCATAAGCGGTTCACAATAACTCGCGCCAGTAAAGGCCCTGCGCCCTCATCGGTGTCCGTAATCCAATTCGCTAGGGCACGACGCCGATACGAGGTATGCCATCCGGCGGGTGGTGGCTCTTGCCAGTGCCGCTCCGCATCCGGTGTCCGCATTAAAACCTGGAGGAAGCCTTGAGTTGCTACGCCTTCTGCATTATTAGGGTCGCCTCGGCGCAAGAAGTGTGTCTCTGGCAAGAAGTCATCACCTTGCGTGTGATTGCGGACAGCAGGCACGCCCTCACTGCAAATGAGAGCTTTTTCGATGTGCGGCTTGGGCGCTGTCGCAAGGTGCGCCTGCACCTGCTCGTTTAACTTACGCCAGCCGGGATCAAGGTCGCGATACCACTTGAGCACCGTGGGCCACTCTTCGGCAGTAAGAGAACGCTGACCAGATTGGAGCATAGCCAAAAGCTGTGCTGCGCCATCTGGTTGTGTTGCGCCATTGAAAGGCACCGGCCCGGTCTGCGTGGTCAAAGAGAGACGAGGCCGTCCGATGCTGTGGCCCGTGTTATTATCGAACTTCAGGGTGAAGGTCAGCACCGTGCCGCCTGCAAAGCCGATGGGTTTGTAGGTCTCGAATACAGCAGCCTGATCTTTGCCGAATTGAGGGTCTACAGCCCAGCCGGACGTGGCATCCCCATCTATGGCGGCTGCCACCGGCAAGCCCTGCTGCTCGAAGGTCGCCCTGGCCGCGATTAATTTAATCTCTTGAGGTTTGGCATCTTCTGCTTTGGTATCCAGCAGGTTGGCCAACGGCGCTGCCGTAACCTTGAAGTCGGTGAGCGCAAAGTTGCCATTACTGGCCCGCCCCGGCCCACCCCTAACAAGAGACGAATCGGCTAACGCTTCCAAACGGAAAGCTGTAATGCCGGTGCGGTGCGTGGTAGCGACGAAGGTGTAAGTATCGTTATCCGGGTTAGTGCCACTCGCTAAGAGTGAGCCGTCGGGGAGGGGTGTGAGAGTGGCACCGCCTTTAGATTCAAATTTCGTCCAGTCTAAAGTCAACCACTGCGGCTGTTCCAACTGCGTTCCCGTACCTTTCAACCACTCCTGGAACCGTTGCGGCAGTTGCTCGCGCTCGTATTGCTGTAACGCTTCAACCAGTGGTATGTGTGCCTTGTCGAAAGTCGCTTTCGCCTGCTGATAACCACGCGGGTCTACATTGATGTCCATATCACTACGCACTGTCGTGGTAAACGTAGAGAGCAGGCGATAATAGTCGCGGGTTGGAATCGGGTCATATTTGTGGTCGTGGCAGCGGGCGCAACCGACGGTCAGACCCAGCATCGCTACGCCCGTCGTGGCGGACATATCATCCAGTTCGTCGTAGCGTTCCTTGGTGGCCTGGTTCTTGGTAATTTGGGTGCTATGCACGCCCGCCGCAAGAAAGCCCGTCGCCATGAGTGCCATCGGTTCATCCGGGGCCAGTTCATCTCCGGCCAACTGCCAGCGCACAAACTGGTTATAGGGCATATCCTGGTTCAGCGCCTTAATCACAAAGTCACGATACTGGTAAGCATAAGGCCGATCATAATCCTGCTCGTAACCATGACTATCAGCATAACGCGCTAGGTCAAGCCAGTGCCGCCCCCACCGCTCGCCATAATGCGGGCTATCCAGTAAATGATCTACAACTTTCTCATAGGCGTTGGCACTTTTATCATGGAGAAAGGCGTCAATTTCTGCTGGCGTTGGTGGCAAGCCAATAAGGTCGAAATAGGCGCGACGAATGAGGGTGCGCCGATCCGCTGCCGGGTTGGGTTTAAGGCCCTGCGTTGCCATTTTCGAGAGCACGAAATAGTCGAGGGGCGTGTAGCCCCACTGCGTTTTAACAGGAGGTAGTGCGACCGCCTTTAGGGGCTGAAACGACCAGAACTTGTGCCCATCTTCGACGCTCATGCCGACTAATTTCTTCGGAGTAGCGATGCTGTCTTTCGTGACTGTTCCGCTGCGCGGATCAGGAGCGCCGCGCTTAACCCAATCCTCCAGGGCGGCGATTTGCGAGGCGGATAATTTTCCGGCGGGTGGCATTTGCAGGTCTTCATCATGGTAGCGAACGGCTTTAATGAGCAGGCTGCTATCGGGTTTTCCTGGTAGAATAGCTGGCCCGTGACTACCACCTTTCATCCATCCGGCCCGGCTATCGAGTTGTAAGCCGCCCTTGGCGGACTTGCGCGAAGCGGCGTGACAACTATAACAATTCTCCGCCAAAACGGGCCGCACCTTGCTCTCGAAGAATGCCACATCTTCAGAACTGAGAGTTGTGGCAGGTGCAGCGGGCTGTTTTGGCTTCGGCTCTGATGCAGCGGTGAGAGTTAGTGCCAGCAGGGAGCCACAAGCGAGAACTGGCACTATCCAGGAAGCCGTGGGGCGGGTTTTATGATTCATGACTTTTAGGCGAAAAGATTAAGCGAGAATGTCACGCACGACTTCACCGGCGACATCTGTTAAACGGTAATTGCGGCTGTTGAAACGGTAAGTGAGTTTAGTGTGGTCAATGCCCAGGAGATGCAAAATGGTGGCGTGCAAGTCATTGATGCTGACCCGGTTCTCCACCGCTTTATGGCCTAATTCATCAGTCGTACCATAATGCACTCCGGCTTTAACGCCGCCGCCTGCCATCCAGGTGGTAAAGGCGTGTGGGTTATGATCGCGCCCGGTGCCACCTTTTTGCACGAGGGGTAGGCGGCCAAATTCACCGCACCAGATGACCAGGGTCGAATCTAATAGGCCACGCTGTTTCAGATCAGTGAACAGACCAGCGATGGGCACATCGGTTTCCCCGGCAAAGCCCCGGTGGTTGGACTCGATGTTGAGGTGGCCATCCCAACTCTTTTCGTTTTCCTCGCCACCACTATAAATCTGTACGAAACGCACGCCACGCTCGACTAACCGCCGCGCCATCAAACACTGCTTGCCGAAATGAGCGCAACGCTTGTCATCCAACCCATAGAGCTTTTTAATTGGCTCGTCTTCTTTTTCAATATCGAGAGCTTCGGGGGCGGCCATCTGCATCCGATAGGCCAGTTCAAAACTTTCAATGCGTGCCGCTAACTCGCCATCGTTGCTGCTTTGCTGGAGGTGCTCATGGTTCAAACGTGACAGAAAATTAAGCTGCGACCGCTGTTGGGCATCGCTCATGTGAGCATTGCGATTGAGATCATTGATGGGCGCGCCCTGGCCATTAAGCGCGGTGCCCTGATAGACCCCCGGTAAAAAGCCAGCTCCCCAGTTTTGGGCATAACCTTTGGGCAAGCCGCGCCCTAAGGTGTCATACATAACGACGAAGCCTGGCAAGTTCTGGCTTTCGCTACCCAGCCCGTAAGTCACCCAGGCTCCGACACTAGGGAAACCCATGCGATTCATGCCCGTGTTAATCTCGAATAAGGCAGGCGAATGGTTGTTGGTTTCGGTATAGCACGAATGAATAAAAGCCATGTCATCCACATGGCGGGACATATTGGGAAATATCTCGGAGGCCCAGGTGCCCGATTTGCCATATTGCTTAAAGGCAAAGGGCGACTTCATAATGGGGCCAACCTGATCCACAAAAAAGCCCGTGTTCTTATCGAAGCCTTTATACTCTTGCCCATCGCGCTTAATGAGTTCCGGCTTATAATCCCAGGTATCCACATGGCTGGGGCCACCGTTCATAAAGAGCCAGATTACACTTTTTGCCCGTGCCGGAAAGTGGCCGGGATGCGGCGCGAGTGGATTAAGATTGGCCGCTGTGGTGGGTAGACCAATGGCGGGTAACGCAGTTGCGGCTTCGGCTGAAGCGGTCAGCAACCCTTGCTTGTCTAAAAGTCCCGCCAGAGCGAGCAAACCCAGGCCAGAACCTGTGAGCTTTAAGAACTCGCGGCGCGTGGCAAACACCGGATGCGGTGCGGCAAAGAGATGTGGCTCTCGATCCATAACCCTCCTCAGCTTAAACATCAATGCGGCTGATTCCAAATTGCTTAAGCGATAAAACAATTATCTCGCATAACTGCTGTTCTGTCATGCTTTAATTGGCATGGGAACATAACTGTCACGCTCTGAACTGCTGCATCGAGAACACTGCCTGGCACCGCATGTGCTACGCTGTAGCAAGCGAACACCTTTTCGATTAGGGTAGTTAATAGTTCTTAAATTCAATCATTACCACGGGAAACATTATGGAAGAACGTCAATTAGGCCGTCAGGGCTTATCCGTTACGGCAATGGGTCTGGGCTGCATGGGCATGTCCGATTTCTATGGCAGCAGTGAGGCTAGAGCCGCGCAGGAAACGGCCTCCATTGCCACCATTCATCGGGCCTTAGATTTAGGTATCACTTTCTTAGACACTGCCGATATGTATGGCCCCTTCACGAATGAGCAGTTAGTCGGCAAAGCGTTGAAAGGTCGCCGTCATGAAGTGGTGCTGGCCACTAAGTTCGGCAATGAGCGCAACCCCGACGGCAGTTGGATTGGTATCAATGGCCACCCCGATTATGTGCGCGCCGCTTGTGACGCTTCGCTGCAACGCCTGGGCGTGGACGTTATTGATCTTTATTATCAACATCGTGTAGATCGCCGGGTGCCCATTGAAGATACAGTCGGCGCGATGGCTGAATTAGTAGCTCAGGGCAAGGTGCGTTATCTTGGTTTATCCGAGGCTGCGCCACAAACTATTCGACGCGCTCACGTTGTGCATCCCATCAGTGCGCTGCAAACCGAATACTCGTTGTGGAGCCGCGAGCCGGAAGCGGACATTCTGCCCACCGTGCGTGAACTGGGCATTGGCTTTGTGGCGTATAGCCCACTGGGGCGTGGTTTCTTGACCGGAGCGATTAAGACTTCCGACGACTTGGCCCCGGATGATTCACGGCGCAGAATGCCGCGTTTTCAAGGCGAGAACTTTCAGAAGAACTTGGATTTAGTGAAAGAAGTTCAAGAGCTTGCGCAATCGAAAGGCGTGACACCGGGACAACTGGCGCTGGCCTGGGTGCTGGCTCAGGGCGAAGACATCGTGCCCATCCCCGGCACGCGGCGCGAACAACATTTGCAAGAAAACGTGGCGGCTCTGAGCGTTCAACTTTCTCCAGAGGAACTCAGCCAATTAGACGAGATTGTGCCGCATGGCATCACGGCAGGAGATCGCTATCCTGACATGAGTAATGTTGGTTTATAAGATCACTCTTTGAGACTTACACTCAACGTATTCAGCTTAAATCTCAGCCTTTACGAGTCAATGTAAGCCAGGGCAGCCTGCTTTTTTCTAATCGACTATCTTTCCTGTCGGGTATTCTGTGGTAATAATGCATAATAGAATTCCTCCCCTAAAGGTGCGTCATGCCAATGAGCAAAGGCCCGCTGTTTATCTGCGGCATCCTATCGCTTTTAGCGTGTAAAGCAAACGCGGCTAATCTCTCCATCACTCCCAGTGCCGATACCTATATCGAGACTTACGGTAGCCAGAAGCAGAACTTCGGCACCGAACCGCAACTGCGCATTGACCAGTGGGAAGGGCGCAAAATTTTATTGCGCTTTCCTCTTAATCAGATCGCCCCTGGTAAACGCATCTTACGTGCAACCGTGCGGCTTTATGTGACGGATGTCGGCTTTAATGAGCAAGGCGAGTTTCCCGACCTGAAAACCGCCGTCAGCCTGGCCGATGTAGTGACGCCCTGGACAGAAACCGGTGCGACCTTTGAAACCTCCGATGGCCAAACCCCCTGGCATCAAGGGCCGGGTATCGGTGGCCAGGCGTATGCCGATGTCGGGCCATTGCCCAAGCCGGATATTGCCGTCAACTTCGCTCATACCTATTTCCTTGATCCAGTTCAAGTGACAAAGCATACCTGGATGGAACTGGATGTCACAGATTTCCTGCGCCAGCGTCAACGAGCAGGTGATAGGGAAGTGAACCTGCTGCTGCGCTCCTCCAATCTGCCGCGCAACTGGACATTTGCCAGTCGTGAGGCCAAAGAAGAAACGCAGCGACCACAGCTTGCAGTGGAACAGAGCGATACTCTTTCAGATTTCAGACTTGATAGTTTGACAATGTTGAAGTGGAAACAAGGAGACGTGGCAGTTGCCTTATTCAAAGGTGACGGAAGCCAGCTACATCGAACTCTCCTGTCTGCGCAGTGCATTTTTGCAAGCAAGCCCCGCACAAGCCAGTTAGAGAACAAGGCATTGAAAGCAGGTACATTAGTTTCTACAACTGCTGGTTATAGTGGCCCTCCACTGCCCCGCTCTGAAGCTGTTTTCTTTAAACCTGACGTGGCGGGACTCTACCGAATTAAAGTTGATGTTCCCGTCAATTCAGGTCAATTAAATGTTCCAAATGAAACAACTTCCGAAGTAGTTGATGTTTATGTTCTTGCCGTCTCGCCACATCCCCGGCTTTACGTGACACCACAACGTATTGCGGCCATGCGGCAGCAGTTTAAAGCAGGAAGCCGTCTGGTGACAGCCTTCAAAGCGTGGGTGGATGCGGGTAATGCCAATCTGCCCAAGGGCGGATTTCATGATATGGGTGCGCCAGATGGTTGTGAGAATAATGCTTTGGCTTATCTGGTGACGGGTGATAAACAATATGCGCAGAACTCGATTGCTTACGCTCAACTCATCCTCGATAAGCCAATGCGCGAGCATTTCAAGGATGTGCATGATGCCACCTTTACTGGCGCGGCCTGGGCGCACGCTATCGCTATGCACTATGATTGGTGTTATGACCAACTGACGCCCGCACAACGTAAGACTATTGCTGATTGGTTGAAGGAGGCGACGACCTGGGGCGAGAAACGTTCGGGCGCACCTATCGCTCATAATGATGGCGGCGGACGCCAGATTCTACTCTCCTGCGTGCCTCTTGCCCTGCTGGGTGATGACCCGGACGCGCCAAAGTTATTGCGCGTAGCCCATGAGAACTTTGATAAAAATTTGCTGCCCTGGCTCAATGATGGCGGACGCGGTGGGCGCAGTGGTGATGGCGGCGAGTATGAAGGGCTGCACAGCTTTTTCATCGTCCGCTATGCGTGGATGGCACGCACAGCCACTGGGGAGGATGTGTTCAGCGAGTCCCCATTTTTCTTTAATCGCATTCAGCATGTGATGTTTGGCTGGTATCCGCGCAGGTTGGCCGAGAAGAACAACCTTTACTCCCTACGCCAGTATTATTCACCCGCAGGCGATCACATTCGCATGGGCTATGTCGGTGACACGCAGCCCTATATGTCGGCAGCGGCCTTATGCGACCGTTATCGAGATACCCCCGAAGCGCAAGGCTTACGCTGGTTAGCAGGCGATTGGCCGACGCAGTGGATGCAATATACCTTGAAGTGGGCCGTGCTAGGAGACTTCGATAGCGTGCCGAAAAAAGAACCAACATCCCTAGCCTATTTTGATGAGGGCATGAACACAGCTTATATGCGCAGTGATTGGAGCGACGACGCGACCTGGATTCTCTTTGAAAATCCGGCGTTTGTTTCCGTGCATGACAGCTTATACAGCGGAGGCTTTGAGATTTTTAAGGGTGACTTGCTGGCCTCGCGCACCGGCAATCTCGATCATGGTAACGTGGGCACTCGCCACTCTTTCAATTACCTCAACCGCACCATTGCCACCAATAGCTTGCTCGTTAATGCTCCGGATGAAAAGTGGAAGGGATTCTTGGGTGGTGCAGAAGCGGGCAGCGATGGCGGCGGGCAGCGCACTAACTTTCCCCTCACTTCCGGCCCTGGCATGGATGATTATCTGAATTACCGCGAAGTTTTTCAGCGGGGCAATCTCAGCCGCTCTGCAAACTCCCCCGACTTTACCTATGCCTTTGCCGATATTACCGGAGCCTACAACAGCCCGCTCTGGCACGGTGGGAAGTTGAATCAACCGAAAGTATCCAATGTCACGCGCCAGTTGCTCTACCTGCGCGGCTTAGATTCCCTCGTCGTTTTCGACCGGGTGAGCAGCACGAATCCTAATTTCAAAAAGACCTGGCTACTGCATTCGCTGGGCGACTTAGACATTCAAGACGGCCACGAGCAAAAGATAGATGACGGCGAGTTCCATTACACGGGTGCGACGAAGGCTATTATCCGTTATGGTTGGCCTAAGCCAGTGCCCAGCTTTGGACGTTGCCTCAATGTCACGCTCTTGCCAGAGAATGCAATCATTACTAAAATCGGGGGACGGGTCAATTTACCTGACGGCAAAACCGAAGGCTTCCCTGGCGACCAGTGGCACCAACAGCACCATCATCACCACATTAAAGATTTCTGGGTTAATGGCGCGAACTATCCGCCGGGCAATCCACCGGAAGTGCGCTGGTTTGGCGATCCTGGCAGTCAATACTTTGTGTCGGGCACGCCCGATGAAACTGGCGGACGCGGCAAGTGGCGCATCGAAGTTTCGCCCCCTACTCCGGCCCAGGACGATGTCTTCTTAAATGTGCTATGCCCCCGTCTTGGCAGTGAAGGAAGTTTCCCGACCGTTACACGTTTATCAACAGGCACTTTCGATGGTGCCTTGATCACTGAGGCTAACCATTCATCTGCTGCCTTCTTTGCCCATACCGAAAAACTACAGACTTCTTTTACAGCGACATTACCCACCGGCAAGTCGTGGTTGGTTGCTGTCGTGGATATGGCTCCAGGGCGATACGCTGTTAGTGCTGGCGGTAAGGCATTGCCTCCTGTAACAATTGGTAAAGATGGAGTGCTGCGACTTGATGCACCATCGGGTGGAGCGATACAGGTTACACAAACAAGACTTTCAAATTAGTTCTACTCATTTTCTGCGAATCTCTTATAATCCAACTACCATGAGCCAACCCAACTTCATTGTATTTCTCACCGACGATCAAGGTTATGGCGATCTTTCATGCATGGGCGCGACGGACTTCCACACGCCCCACCTTGACCAGTTAGCCGCCTCCGGGGTGCGTTTTACGGATTGGTATGCTAACTCTCCCGTCTGCTCGCCTTCGCGGGCTGCCTTATTGACTGGCCGCTACCCTGGCAATGCGGGGGTGCGCTCGATCTTGGGTGGGCATCGCACAACGACTGGCCTGTTGCCCGAAGTGCCAACGCTGGCTTCCGCGCTACACAAACATGGTTATGCCACCGCCATGTTCGGCAAATGGCACCTAGGTTTAGCCGATGGCTGCCGCCCGCACGATCACGGCTTCAATGAGTGGTTTGGTTTCCTGGCCGGTTGCGTGGACTACTACTCGCACATTTTCTACTGGGGCATGGGCGGTGGCTATAATCCCACGCATGACCTATGGGAGAATAATCAGGAAGTCTATCGCAATGGTCAATACTTAACCGAAGTCATTACGGACAAGGCTATAAATTACATCCGGAGGATGGCTAAAAGCAAACAGCCATTCTTTCTTTATGTACCGTATAATGCGCCACATTATCCGATGCACGCGCCACCTAAGTACCTGGATCGCTTTCCTCGGCTTTCCCCTGACCGGCGCATTATGGCCGCGATGTTGAGCGCAGTAGATGATGGTGTCGGCGCAATTAGAAGTGAATTGGAGCGACAGGGTATCCTCAACAACACCTGTATCTTTTTTCAATCCGATAATGGCCCCTCCCGCGAAACGCGCAATTGGCTTGATGGACGCACCGACCCTTATTATGGCGGCACGTCAGGCAAGCTTAAAGGCCATAAGTTCAGCCTCTATGAAGGCGGTATTCGTGTCCCCGCCTTGCTGAGTTGGCCTGGACATATTCCCGCCCATCAGGTGCTTAGTGAACCCGCCGCCGCAATGGACATCTTTCCCACTTTCCTCCAAGCGGCAGGTGTTAGCACGACAGGTTATGAAATTGATGGAACTAATATTCTGCCCCTGGTAACGCAAAAAGCCAAAAGTCCACATCGAGAGATATTCTGGGAAATGGACAAGCAGACGGCGGTGCGTCAGGGGCAATGGAAACTGGTGCTCAACGGGCAACTGGTCGAAGGCGCTGCGCCACAGGATGCGGTGCATCTGGCTAATTTGCAAAATGATATGGGCGAGCAACATAACCTCAAAGATGAACATCCTGAAGTTGTGGCTGAGCTAACGAAATTAGCTCAAGACTGGCGTGCCCGCATTGAGACACGATGGCAGAATGAGTGGCTACCTCGCAGTCGAGGCACCACCACACATAATGCGCAGCCGGGGAGTGAATAAAGAAAGTAACAAAACTATGCCCGACCGCGCACTGCTTCAACAGCGGGTCTCCGTTAGCCTCAGTTGCTAAACTTGACCATAGTTATGTTCATTCCGTCTCAAAGATTTTTCCTCTTCTATCTCTGTCGCGTCATTTGCGGTATTTTATGGCTGGCTAAAGCCGCGAGCGCAGATACAGATATTGTCTCACTTAAATCTGCTCAGGAAGCAGTGAACAATCACGATGTTGTGACCATAACTGTTGATCGCTCTAAGCCAGTAGGGGTCAGCCACTTTGAGACCGGGGTAACGCACACGCAATATAGCCTGGATGCCTGGGGTGACGCGGCCTCTATTGCCAGGAGCAAGCAATTATTACAAGCGGCGTGTCGCTATCAAAATCAGCACATTATGGGCTGGGGTGCGGATAACCCGGAGCGTGCGCCTGGTGTCTACAACTGGGCCAGCTTAGATGCACGGATTAACCTGATACGCTCAATGCACGCGACGCCAGTGATTACGCTTTGCGGTGCACCGGATTGGATGAAAGGTGGTACGCCTGGCAAAACCGATTGGTCGAAACTCGAAGTGGCTCCCTTGCCCGCCCATTACGATGACTTTGCCGCGTTAGCGCGTCAGGTGGCACAGCGTTATCCTGATGTGAAGTATTTCCAGGTCTGGAACGAGATGAAAGGGCTATGGAAGCCTGCTATCAATAACTGGGACTATGTGGCTTACACCGCACTTTATAATAAGGTCTATGATGCGCTTAAGTCGGTCAATCGAGATATAAAAGTTGGCGGCCCCTACTTGGTGATTGAAGGCACTGGCTCCAAACGTGGCGATTGGTCAACGGCTGCACCGATTACCCCGCGCCAGTGGGATGTGCTGAACTACTGGCTGCAACATAAGCACGGCGCTGACTTTATCACCTTAGATCGCGGCCTCAAAGATTTTCACGATAAGAGCCTATACACAGATGCCGAAGCGATGGCATTAACCCACTTCTTTGGTGATGTAGCGCGACAGATTAAAGACAAAACCAACCTGCCTCTCTGGTGGGCTGAGTATTACGGCTGGCATAATGGCGACCGCGACTTTGTGGCAGCCAATTACGCTTCGATCATGCAGCACATGGTGCGAGCAGACACCGCAGTGGCCTTGCTCTGGCAGCCGCAAGACGCGGGGAACGAACTGCAAGAAGCTTTATTTAGCGATACGCGCCATCCCGGTGGCGGTCAGCCGTTTCCTTTCTACCCGGTGTTCAAAGCCTTTCATGATAGCTTTGGGCCTGGAACACTGCTTTATCCCGCAGTTGTTTCATCTCCTGATGTGGAAGTTTTGGCTTCGGCGCACAAAATCATGTTAATCAATAAGCACAACGGGCAAGTGCAGGTGAGCCTTAATGGTCAGTTAATAACCCTAAAACGCTATGAGGTGCGCGTGGTGGATGGATAGAGACCTAACCCCCCGTCCCCCTTCCCGAACCGGGAAGGGGGTGTCAGAGGATAACCGATACAGCCGTCCTTTGTTCCCCTCGCCGTTTCGGCGAGGGGACAGGGGAGAGGTCATCGGTTTATAATGGATAATGAACTCATGCATGTCGAATTTACGGAAAGAGGAGTTTCAGGATGAATTTGAAGACGCTAAAGAGTCTTGTAAGCTGTGGCGTTATTTTAGCTGTTCCCCTGGGAATAGGGGCGGCATCGAGTCAAGCGGCGGATTTACCGGCCAATGGTATCTGGTTGGAAAACCTGGACTTGAGCAAGATTGTGCAAGGCTATGGCTCACCCCATAAGGCACTATCTGTGGATAATCATCCACTCAAGATTAAAGACGTTGACTATGCTCATGGCATTGGCACTCACGCCGAGAGCGATATGGCCATTGACCTCAAAGGTGGCGCGACCCGCTTTACGGCTCAGGTCGGCGTGGACGAGGAGAAAGTTGGTCATGGGTCAGTCACCTTTGAAGTTTTCGTAGATGGCAAGCAAGCCTTTAACAGTGGCGTGATGCATGGCGGCGATGCCCCCAAAGCGGTGTCGGTTGATCTCACTGGCGCAAAGCGGCTGGTGCTGCACGTTGGCGATGGTGACGATGGTATTGACTCCGACCATGCGGACTGGGCCGATGCCATGTTGATTTTACAGCCCGGCGCGTCCACACCGGTGACGATTCAGGCCAATCAGGTCTCGCCAGGCAATGAGACGCCCCTGCCCATTGTCACCAATACTTCGCCCGTGCCTGCCATTCATGGCCCGCGCATTACCGGAGCCACGCCTGGTCATCCGTTCCTGTTTATGATTCCGGCGACGGGACAAGGCCCCCTCACCTACAGTGCGCGCAACCTGCCCGCTGGTCTGACCTTAGATAGTACAACAGGCATTATTCACGGCTCACTGCAAGCCCCCGGTGCTACGCCTGTTGAACTCACGGTGCGCGGCCCGCGTGGCACAGCGCGGCGTGAATTGGTGATCGTGAGCGGCGACCATAAATTGAACCTCACGCCGCCGATGGGCTGGAACTCGTGGAACATTTTTCATTGTGATGTAGATGAGGCCAAAGTCAAATCGGCTGCCGATTGGATGATTAAGACTGGTCTCTCACGGCATGGCTACCAATACATCAACATTGACGATTGCTGGGAAGCCGACCGCGATGCCAACGGGGAAATCCAGGTCAACAAGAAGTTTGGCAACATGAAGGAACTGGGCGACTACCTGCATGGCGAAGGTTTCAAATTTGGCATTTATTCTGGGCCTGGCCCCAAGACCTGCGCGGGCTATCCCGCCAGCTATGAGCACGAACTGCAAGACGCCAGGAGCTATGCCAAATGGGGTGTGGATTACCTGAAATACGACTGGTGTTCCTATGGCGATAAGGCCACTGGCGAAGGCTTAGAGCGGTTCAAGAAGCCCTATCGTGTGATGGGTAATGCACTGGGTCAGGTAGACCGTGATATTACCTATAGCCTTTGTCAGTATGGCATGGGCGATGTCTGGAAGTGGGGCGCAGACCCCGATGTGCGTGGCAACCTGTGGCGCACTACGGGCGATATTGGCCCTTCTTATAGCAGCATGACACAGATTGGCTTTAGCCAGAATGGACACGAAAAATATGCGGCTCCCGGCCACTGGAATGACCCCGACATGTTGTTTGTCCATGCCCTTAAGCCCAACGAGCAAGTCACGCATATCACCTTGTGGAGCATCCTCGCTGCCCCTTTGCTGATTGGTAGTGATCTTTCCAAGGTAGATCAGTATATGCTGGCTGTGCTGGGCAATGATGAGGTCATTGACATAGATCAAGACCCGTTAGGCATCCAGGGCAAGCGTATGGCTAAAGAAGGTAACACTGAAGTGTGGGCCAAGCCCCTGTGGGATGGGACAATGGCCGTCGCGCTCTTTAATCGAGGCCGTGAAAAGGCCAATGTGACCGCCCGTTGGTCTGACTTGATGCTCAATCAGCCACAACCCGTGCGCGACCTCTGGCTGCAAAAAGATGTTGGAGTTTTCAACAACTCCTTTACCTCGGCGGTGCCCGCTCATGGCGCAATGATGTTCAAAGTTGGCCGACCAGCGCGTAACCTGTCGGTGTTGACAGCTTTAGCCAGCCGTGACGCCAAATTCGCGGCCTGGACTGCCGATAATACCACTGGCACGACCAATACTGCGGGCAATGCTAACTCCAACGGGAGCGCCACCCTCAGCACCATTACGGGCACTGTAGTGCGTCATTATACAGATGCCGCAGGCCAACTGGTGGCGGTGGATATCAAGACTGCTAAGGGTGAGGAGACCGTACAAATCCCGACCGTGTTGCGAGCTGGAACCTCATTGCCAGCAGGTGGATTTGCTACTCTACAGGTCATTCCCGGTGCCGAAAGAGGACACTGGACACTGGTGCGCAATGCCACTAACGGAGCTAAAGCGAATAGTCCCGCTCTGTCTTACACCACGACGACCACCCAGACCGGAACCACCAACAATTCGATGCAGATTCCGGTGACGGTAGTGCAAGGCTCCCATAGCACCTCAACCAGCATCAACGATAACACGCCAGTGCTGAATATGAGTGATGTGGATGTGCTGGAATCGCAGCCCCGTATTGCCGTGGGCAGCAAAATGGTGCAAGTTCAGGGCTATCTTCAAAACTTTATTGTGGGTGAGGGTAATCAAATTCTTGGCTTTACCATGAGCCAGACCAATAACCGTCAGCATAAGCGTGCTAAAAGTGAAGCCAACGGTGTGACAAGTTGGGGAGACATCCTCGTGCGCGTGCCGCAGCAGTTGCGCCAGATCACGCCCGCGGCGACTTTCCCTGATCCTATAGGGCACCTCAACGCGACTTACAAGAACGCCAAAGTGGAAGTCACCGGCTATCCAGAGTTGCCTTTTGCCGGTGCTTCTTCTCGTTACAGCCAGCACATTGCTGCCAGCGCCATTGTCGTCAATGGCCGTTCGTTGGGCACCGTAGGCTTCCAGCCCACGCCCTAAAGATGCCCGTGTAGAAAACGTCATGCCCTGTACTACAGGGCATGACGTTGCTGTTTGCGGTATTGTTTGTCGTTACTAGAGGTAGGTCTTGCTAATGAATATGAGAAGAGCATGGTATCAGAGTGTAGGCTGCTGGCTCGTTATAATCGGCACCCTCCCTACCATAGCCGCTGAGCCGGGGCGTGCCGACAGCAGGGTGCAGGCTCCACCTGTAACTGCTCCGAACACCGCGCAGGCTCAGATCGAGAAGCAGGGGCCATTGATGACAGATCAAGAACTATTTGAGGCCATAGACCTAACTGGCAAAGGGTTAGAAGCAGTCAAGGCGGCTGTTGGCGCAGGCGATCTCAGTGGGGCGAAACGCGCGTTGGCGGCTTACCTGCGCGCCCGCACGACCGTCCCTTGGTGGTTCGATGCTCATCATCCTGCACGTGACACAAAATATAGTAAACAGGATGCGGACAACACCGTAGCAGGCAAGGTGCAGGTCGTCACCATCGGGTACACGTTTCCCCAGGGCAACATAGACTGGTTTTACAACGTGACTACAGCGCGGGCTGATTTGCCAGATAATGCGGAATGGCAGTGGCAATTGAACCGTATGGACTTCTGGCCGAACCTGGGGCGGGCCTACTGGGGCACCGGGGATGAACTATATGCCCAAACCTGGGTTAAACAATTACGGAGTTGGGTGGAGCATTGTCCCCATCCACCAAAGGGCAGCGATCAAAAGGCAGGCTCTGCCTGGCGCACGATTGAAACCGGAATCCGTATGTCTGGCTCATGGCCCGATGCCTATCACCGCTTTTTAACCTCGCCCGCTTTTACCGATGATGATATTGTGCTGTATCTCAAGTCCTGCATCGAGCAAGCACGCTACTTGCGTCAGTATCCCACGACGGGCAACTGGCTCACGATGGAGATGTCCGGGCTTTATACCGTCGGCGGGTTGTTTCCTGAACTCAAAGAAGCCAAGGATTGGCGTAGTTATGCCAGTGGCAGTCTGTACGCCGAACTGAATAAGCAATTTCTGCCGGACGGCGCCCAGGTTGAATTAACTCCTGGTTACCATCAAGTGGCTCTGGATAACATTTTGAAAATCCCGGCCCTGGCGCAGCTATTCGGGCGCATGAATGAATTGCCGGGCGATTATGTGGCGCGCACGCAAAGTGCTTTTGACTATAACCTGTATTTGATGACGCCCGACCGTAATCTGCCGCGTTTTAACGACTCCTGGCCCGTGGGAGTGCCGCAGACCTTAGCGCGAGCCAGTACCTTATTTCCACAGCGCCGCGATTTTGCCTGGATTGCGACCAATGGTCAGAGTGGCGAACCTCCAGCACAAACTTCCCACCCGTTCCCTTATGCGGGTTATTTCGTGATGCGCTCAGGCTGGCAGCCCGATGCTAATTATCTCTGCTTTGACGCCGGGCCGTTAGGTTATGGGCATGTGCATCAAGATAAGCTGAATGTGGTGCTGTGGGCTTATGGGCGTGAAATCTTGTTTGATGGCGGTGGCGGCAGCTATGAGCAAAGCAAGTGGCGCTCTTATGCCACAGATACCTACTCCCATAACACAGTTTTAGTGGACAATCTGCCACAGCGTCGGCAGACCAAAGACCGCGAGGCCAATGTTTCTCGGCAACCCATAGATGTCCACTGGACGAGCACCCCTATTTATGATTTTGCCGCCGGGGTTTACGATGATGGATACGGTAAAGAGGACAACCGTATTGTAACGCACACGCGGCGCGTGCTGTTTGTTAAGCCCGACTTATTTCTGGTGGCTGATACCCTCACCCCAAAAGATAATGCCCCGCATACCTATCAAGTCCGCTGGCACCTGCTGCCCACCGCCACCAAAACGGACGACGCTAATGGCATGGTGACAACGGCGGATGCGGGCCAATCGAACCTCGCTGTGGTGCCCCTGTTGCACGATGGACTAACCGTGCGCACGGCTTCGGCTCAGACCACGCCGGAGTTACTCGGTTGGTGGGTGCGCAAAGATATGGAACCGCAGTATGTGCCTGCCACCACCGTGCTGCACACCCGCCAGGGCACGGGCGTGCAGCAATTTCTGACTTTACTGGTTCCTTTGAAGCCGGGTGCTGTCAATCCGGTGCAACACGTCACAGTTTTGGAGCCGGGTAAAATCGCCATAGATTTTGCTGATCGGCCCCGCCAGCTTGTCACCTATGACCTCAATCCGCTTGGTGGCATGAATATTGGTCGCATTCCTAATCCGTAAATTGAAATCCGAGCGACCTGAGATGTTGGATCGAATGCCACAATTAATAGAGTGTTGTGCCTATAACATTGATGAGCAAACGCGCCAGCAGTTGCAGCAGTTACGATCAAAGTATGGCGTTACCGTCATCGAAGAATGCTGCCAGGGCCACTGTTGCGAATGCTTTGAGGGGCCATACCTCTTGGTTGATGGTGCTCTATTGTGCGGCGCATCGCATGACGTAATGCTTAAAGAAATTTTCAGCCACAGAAGCACACGGAAGGAAGAAGAGGGGAAGAGGAGAGGGAGAGAGGGGCAGACTACCGAACCCGGAGCGTGAGCGACGGGCTTCAGTGATAGCCCTTAGCAGGTCTTACGGAAGCCCGTCGCTCACGCTCCGGGTTCGGTAGTCTGCCCTTCCCGATATTTGCTAACTTCGTCTGTTTAAACCCGCGACCCTGAACCCCATACCCTAATTTCCGTGTCCTTCTGTGTGGTTCCGTGGCTAAATTAAAATCAAAGAGAAAACATGAAGCGGCCTAACATTCTCTATATTCATTCCCATGATACGGGGCGTTATGTGCAGCCGTATGGTCATGCCATAGCGACACCTAATATCCAGCGATTAGCCGAAGCAGGGGTGCTGTTTCGCCAGGCATTCTGCGCTTCGCCCACCTGCTCGCCGAGCCGCGCCGCTCTCCTAACCGGGCAGTGCGCGCATAGCAGCGGGATGTTGGGGTTGGCGCATCGTGGGTTTGGGTTGCACGACTATTCTCAACATCTGGTACATACATTGCGCGGGGCTGGCTATTATTCTGCGCTGGCCGGAATGCAACATGTGGCGGAAGACCCGGCTACCATTGGCTATGATGCCATTATCGGCACGCCTGCGGCGGCAGAAGTCGTAGCGCAAGAGTTTCTATCCCACGCACCGGAGCAGCCTTTCTTTCTCGATGTGGGTTTTGAGGAAGTGCATCGTTTGCGCGGCACACATTTCACTGCGCCTGGCCCCAGTGGTGATGCGCGTTATTGTTTGCCTCCACCATCGCTGCCCGATACGCCTGCGGTGCGTCAGGATATGGCCGATTTCAAAGTGGCAGCCCAAACTTTAGATCATAAAATCGGCGTGGTACTGGATGCGCTTGAGGCGAATGGCCTGGCTGAAAATACGTTCGTCATTTGCACCACCGATCACGGCCTGGCTTTTCCGGGCATGAAGTGCAACCTGACCGACAGGGGTATTGGCGTCATGCTCATTATGCGTGGGCCAGGGGGCTTCAATGACGGTGCGGTTTCGGATGCCTTGATTTCACATATTGATGTATTCCCGACGCTGTGTGACCTCTTGCAAATTAAGCCTCCTCCGTGGCTGCAAGGGCGTTCGCTGCTGCCCCTGGTGCGTGGCGAGGCCACAGAAATAAATGAGGCCATTTTTGCGGAAGTGACCTATCATGCGGCCTATGAACCACAACGCGCCGTGCGCACATCACGTTGGAAATACATCCGTCGCTTCTCCGAAGATACCCATCCGGTGTTGCCTAACTGCGATGACAGCCTCAGCAAACGAGTGTGGTTGGAACATGGCTGGCCCCGGCACTATTTGGCCTCTGAACAGCTTTACGACCTCATATTCGATCCGCAGGAGATGCACAATTTAGCGGGAGATGCGGCCTGGACGGAAGTGTTGCAAGAGATGCGCGACCGCCTCGCCCACTGGATGGAGGCAACTGATGACCCATTGCGCCACGGGCCAGTGCCGCCGCCCGGTGGCGCGCAAGTCAATGACCCGCACGGTGTCTCGCCTAACGAGCCGACTCATGTGGTGGCTTAATCCCAAATTAAACAGAATAACCCCCTAAAGCAGCAGACCCTGGCCCGAATTCTGCATTGTCTCGCCCTGAAGTTGTTGCGAGGAGTGCAATTATGAAAGGGCTGGATGCGAAAAGTTTTTTCGCGCTAATCAAGGAAACTTATACGCAATGGAGCGAGCATAAAGCCTCGCGCTTGGCGGCAGCATTTGCCTATTATACGGTGTTTTCAATGGCACCAATGCTGATTGTCTTCACGGCTATTGCGGGATTGGTCTTTAAAGGCAATGTGCAGGATTATATTATCATGCAGATGCGGGCACAGATTGGCCCGCAGGCGACTGATCTGGTGGCGACGATGCTCTCTAAGAGCGGCAGCAAAGACGCCAGCATTGTCGCCACCATTATTGGCATCTTGACATCGCTGCTCGGTGCGGCAGGTTTGTTCGGCCAACTGCAAGATGCTCTGAACACCATCTGGGAAGTTGCGCCCAAGCCCAATCAGGGCATCATGGCAATGATCCGCCAGCGTTTTCTCTCGTTTGCAATGGTGCTGGGCACTGGCTTATTGTTAGCTATTTCAATGCTTCTGAGTATCGCTATTGAGGCGCTGACCAAATCAATGAGTGGCGCTTTACCCCTACCTCCAGGATCACTGCGCGCTCTGAATGAGATCATCACCTTTGGCGTCATGGTGCTGATGTTTGCCATGATTTTCCGGGTGTTGCCCGACGTGAAGATTGGCTGGAAAGATGTATGGGTGGGTGCGATTATCACTTCGTTCCTCTTCACCGTTGGTAAATTTGCTTTAGGTTTATATCTAGCCCATGTCGCCACCAGTTCACCTTACGGGGCCGCCAGTTCCTTAGTGCTAATCCTGCTCTGGGTTTATTACGCGGCGCAAATCCTCTTTTTTGGTGCCCAATTCACGCAAGTCTACGGTACAAAATATGGCACTCGCATCGAGCCATCACCCCACGCGGTGGCTATTACTGAAGATGGGCGTGCCCGCCAGGGTATGCCCAGCCTGGAAGGACTGATGGCGGCTACTCATGCGACTGAAGTGCAGCTTAAAGGCAAACCGGGCGAGCAGGTGCCAGTTGCTGTGCCCAGTGGTGTTTCGCCGCATACGCAAGGCAGGGTTGCCAGCAAACAACAGCCGGGTAAAGTGGATACGGAATACTTGGCTTCCGTCATCTTTGGCACGGTAGCTGGGCTGTTTATCGCGTCACGGCGCATGAAAAATAAAGAGTGAGTTTGCTTTCGATAAATAAGAACCTAAGAGGGCTGCATGTTAATTATGCAGCCCTCTTAGGTTTCAGTAAGGCGGGAGTAAACGACGCCATCCATGCAGCAGGACAACACACAAGAAAAAGACATTCCTAAACCAAAGGCCGAGGAAAGATAAAGGTAAAGCTCGCTGTGGCATTCCCTGTTCGCATACTTCGGCCAATCGCTCTCCCAGGGCTTCCATCCAATTAATTGTACGCGGCCACTCTGCCAGACTTTGCAGCCATTCCGCAGGAATACTCGCTTTACCACCCGCCGCACCAATAATGCCACCGACAATGGCCGCCGTTGAATCGGTATCCCCACCACAACGAACAATATCCAGCACCGCTGCACGATAATCATTGCCATGCCGCAACCAGGCATAGAGCGCCACCGGAACGGTGTGATTAACATAACCGCTAACCCCGTTACTTAAACCAATCTCTGCCGCGAACTCTTCGGTGCTGCGTCCGGTTGCTACAAACGTGACAGCTTGCTGCACCAGGGCCAGTAGCTCGGTAGCCTCCTGCCCCACGACTTGGGCTAAAGCTTCATAATACTCGTTCGGTGCAACACGTGTCTGCGGGCTGGCCATATAAGCTGCTATTGCCACCGCTATGGCTCCCCATTCAGCTTTTGGATCAGTGTGCGTGAGGCAGGTGGAGACGCGAACTAAATCTACCATCAAGGTAGCATCGTGTCCATAGCAGACGCCAATGATGGTGCTTCTCATGGCTGGGCCGTTACCTGCTGAAAAGACGCCACTGCGTTTAACTCCAAAGCCGAGCCATAGCTTTGTAACCGCCTGCGCCGTCGCTTTACCTGTGCCAGCGGGCAAACCCAGCAGCCACATTTTCAATTGCCGCGCCAGGCTTTGCTCAAATATATCCACCTGCCCAGCCGACATGATAAGGGCTTGGGCGACCATGCAAGTGTGTTCTGTGTCATCAGAAACCATACCTCGTCCGAGCCAGAGGTTAGGGCCGGTGATAGTCGGATAAAGCTTTTGCTGACGGCGTCTGGTGAGACCTTCACAACACAAGCCGATAGCATCCCCGATGGCAGTGCCCAATACACACCCGATGATAGCGTCGGCTTTTGACGGTGCCATAATAAACACTAAACCTGCTGTATAAGGTGTTCCTGATTCAGGAAATCTGCATGGAGAATGGCATACAGCTTGAGGTCGTGATAGTCGCCCTTCATATACATGTGCTGGCGCAGCACGCCCTCGAAAGTCATGCCTGCCTTTTCCATGACACGGAATGAGCCAATGTTTTCTAACCTGCAACGCGCCTCAATGCGATTGAGTTTCATCGTCTTAAAGCCAAAGGCAATAACGCACTGCACAGCTTCTGTCATATAACCTTGAGACCAGTAGGGGCGAGCCAGAGCGTAACCAATTTCAGCGCGAGCGTGATAGTGAATCCAGTTGCCAAAGCCGCAGGTGCCGATGAACTTACGGTCAGCTTTATGCTCAATGCCCCAGGGCGCAACGTGCCCCGCTTTATACTGGTTGAGCACCTGGTTGATGAACTGTTTGGTGTCTTCAATAGATTCATGCGGCGACCAGGTTGAATGCCTTGTGACTTCGGGGTTAGAGGCGTATTCAAAGAAGTCCCGTGCATCGCGCAATGAAATTTTGCGCAGCCGCAGACGGTCGGTTTCCAAGGTCGGCAGATTCCCAAAGACATCGGTGACATTCATGTGTCTCACGCACTCAATGAATTAGCCTTGAGCTACAGCTTGATGGTGTTCGGTGGCCAGGCGGCTGGCTCTGGTGCTGGCTTGGGCACAAATTTGATGCACATCTAAGGTAGTAAAGTTCGTTTTGCGCAGCAGCACTTTGCCATCTACCAACACCGTATCCACATCGGCAGAGTTGGCGGCATAGACCAAGTGAGAAACCACGTTGTGACGTGGGTAAAGGTGTGGCTTATCAAAATCTACTAAAACCACATCGGCTTTTTTGCCTGCTTCTAAAGTACCAATAGAGTCCTCAAGGTTCAAGCATTTGGCACCTTCACGAGTTGCCATCAGCAAGGCTTGTTGCGCCGATATAACAGTGGGGTCGCCTGTGGTAGCTTTGTGCAAGAGCGCGGCTAAATGAATTTCTTCCCACATGTTGAGGTTGTTGTTAGAAGCTGTGCCATCTGGCCCTAATCCAACGGTAATACCGGCTTCCAGAAACTTTGGCACGGGCGCGAAACCAGAAGCCAATTTCAAGTTAGAAGTCGGGTTATGTGCCACCCGTAACGGCCCGATGCCGTTGCCTTGCACAGCATTGATTTCTGCCAGCATCGCAATGTCGCGGTCATCGGCATAGACACAATGGGCGGCAAGAAGCGGGCCGTCAAGGGCACCGATACTCTTGAGCGTCTCAATCGGCCCGGCACCCCATTGGGCTGTGACATCAGCCACCTCACGGCGTGTTTCGGCAGCATGGGTCGTAATCGGCACTTGTAAGTCGTATGCCCCCTGGATAATGGCCGCCCACTGTTCGCGGTTGCAGGTGTACAGCGAGTGCGGCCCCAGGAAAGGTGTAATGCGTCCTTCACCAGCATCCTTAAATTCGCGCACAAAGGCGAAGCCGTTGGCAATGCGCCGTTCCGGTTCGGGTAGAAAACCCAGCAACACGGCACTGGGGCAAGCCCGGATGCCGCTTTCAATCATCGCGTGGGTGCCATGCTCATAGAAGTGATACATATCCGCAAAGCAAGTCGTGCCGCCGCGTATCATTTCACAAATCGCTAAAAGTGTGCCCCAGTAAACATCGTCCGCCTGTAAATGCCGCTCAAATGGCCAGATCATCTCTTGCAGCCACGGTTCAAGCGCCATGTCATCGGCATAACCGCGCAGGAGCGTCATGGCCGAATGCGTATGCACATTAATCAATCCCGGTATCGCTACCAGGTGCTCACCGCCGATGGTTTCATCCGCCACAAAGGGCGGCGCAGCAGTAGCCGGGCCAACGTAAACGATGCGTGAACCATCTATGTGAATAGCAGCTTGCTCGATGATATCAAATTGTTCGTTGCAGGTAACGGCGGTCACAGGCGAAAGTGAAATGCGAGACATAAGTTGAAATAATGTGGCTAAACTATTCCATAAATTGTATTTGGAAGTATATAGCGTGTTATTAATAGCCGCACTTTGAGTTCTTCTCCACCCTGAGCAAACCCTATACGTTGACGTATAGCTGTGGTTATGACAACCTCTAACACGATGAATTATCAATCTTTAACTGAACTCTCTTTAAGCGGTGCGGCCCTTTCCCGCGAGCAAGCGGCGGCGGTGTTGGCAACTCCTGCGACCCACATGGATGAACTTTTAGCGGCCACTTTACAGGTGCGCGAGCAGCATTATGGACGACGGGTGAAAATTTGTGTCTTACTCAACGCGCAAAGCGGCATCTGTCCCGAAGATTGCCACTATTGCTCGCAGTCGAAGATTTCCACCGCCCCGGTCTCCAAATATAAGCTGTTGCCGGAAGATACGATTGTAGAACGCGCTCACGAAGCCGCTGCTAACGGCGCACGACGGTTTTGCATTGTCATTGCGGCGCGTGGGCCACGCAGTAAAGACATAGATCATCTTTCCGCTGCGATTGGGCGCATCAAGCAGAACAAAGCGACGCAGCATCTGGAAATCTGTACTTCTTTGGGCTTAATGGATTTAACTCAATGCCAGCAACTTAAAGCGGCGGGCGTGGATTATGTCAATCATAACCTCAACACTTCCGAAAGTCACTACGAGAAGATTTGCTCGACGCACACCTATGCCGACCGGGTGGACACGCTGCATAACGTGCAAGCTGCGGGCTTAAAAACTTGCAGTGGCGGCATCGTAGGCATGGGCGAGACGGAAGAGGATATTCTTGACCTTGCCTTTTCCCTGCGCGAGTTGGATATTGAATCTATCCCCATCAATTTTCTCTTGACCATTCCTGGCACCCCGCTGCAAAGTCTGGCCGCGATTGACCCCCTGCATGGTCTTAAAGTGCTGTGCCTGATGCGCTTGCTGAATCCCACTAAAGAAGTGCGGGTGGCGGCGGGACGCGAGACCCATCTTGGTTCGCGTCAGGCGCAAGCCCTGTGCGCAGCTAACTCACTGTTTGTAGATGGCTATCTCACAACTCCTGGCGATGCCTCGGCTGCGGTAAAAGCCTGGATTGAAGCGGCTGGTTTTGAAGTTGAGGTGTGAAGTAGCACATCAGCTTAATCGTTAATTAATACGGATGCAGACACCAGAACATTTCAACTCCCTCTCTCAGTTCCGTAATGCGCGTAACACACCAGAAGAGGGGGTTTGTTTAGTTCCATTTGCTTATTCCGATGGCGAGGCACTGGCCATCCGGTCTGTGCTGCACGACCTCGCCTTAAACCACGAAGCACGGTTTTTCGGACGCCAAGACGCTGTGTTAGCTATGCTGTCAAATCAAGACCCGGCTTATGGCAAGTATCTTGTGCTGTGCTGTCATGGCGATAAAGACAGTAACATCATGCTGTGGGGCGATGAATCACTGCGGCCCCAAGATTTAGCGGGCAAAATCAACCTGCCTGGCAAGGTGGTTATTGCCACTGGCTGCTCTGTAGGACGCCAGGAATTAGCGACCCCGTTTCTGGATGGAGGTGCCGCTGCTTACATTGCTCCGGCAGGTGATCCCGAAGGCGGCACGGGAACCATTTTCTGCACCCTCTTCTTTCATGCCCTGTTCTATGGCAAACATACTATCCAAGAAGCCTATGAGCGAGCCAGGGGCTGGGATGCAGAAACCGGCCTATTTCGCCTGTGGGCTGCGTAACTCCTGTATTTACGGTAACTCTTATGAATCCCTTAGCTTTTTCAACCTTAGCCTGCCCGACCTGGACATTTGATCGCATTTTGCAGGCGGCGCAAGAGTATGGGTATCAGGCCCTTGAACTGCGCGGCTTGCAGGATGAGATGGATTTGCCCTACGCCGAGCCGTTTACGTCTGCCAATCGCAACGCTACCCGCCAACGCGTTGAAGATGCCGGACTGTCCATTTGCTGTGTCTCTTCATCGGGTATCGTGGCCAATGCGAACCTCGACCACGTTAAGCGGCACGCGGAACTGGCGCATGACTTAGGGTGTCCCATCGTGCGTGTCTTTGGTGGCAAATTGCCCGAAGAGTTGCCTCATGCCGAAGCGGTTTCCAATGCCGCCGCTACCTTGCGTTCTTTTGGCGACGCGGCCCAGGAAGCCCACGTTTCCATCGTGCTTGAAACGCATGACTCATTCTCTAAAGGGGAACAAGTCGCGGAGTTGCTGAATGCGACGCAACATCCCGCCGTCTTCTCGCTATGGGATTTGCACCATCCCTATCGCCAGGGCGAAACGCCAGAAACAACCTATAACTACCTGAAATCAAGTTTGCGCTATGTTCACGTCAAGGACAGCAAGGATGGTGTTTATACGCTCATGGGCGAAGGCGATGTGCCCCTGGAACCAATGCTGAAACTGGTCCTGGATGGTGGCTATACCGGCCCGCTTTCCGTCGAATGGGAAAAACGCTGGCATCCCACTATCGCTGACCCCGAAACCGCCCTGCCTCAATACGCTAAAGCCTTGCGAGCTTACATGGAACAGCATTAAGAGCCATAAAATACAAGAAATTTGGACTGCCAAGAGCGCCAAGGACAGAGAAGAGGGGGAAAAGGAGAGGGGGAGAAGGGGAATAAATTAGGTGTCATGTTGAGCGCAGCGAAACATGAGAATATATGGTTCTACTCTGACTTTATACCTACTCAAAATAGATGCTTCGCTCTGTCAGCGTGACATCTATATCCTTTCTTACTTGGATTAGCACTCTTCTCACTTTAATCTTTTCCTGGTCTCCCCTTTTCCTGCCCTCCTGCTAAAACATGCAAGTCATTAGCGGCATAAAAGACCCCGCCTTTCGAGAAGCATTGGCTCTCACCCGCCCTAACGAACGAGCGGCAACTGGCAAGTATCTCGTTGAAGGCATTGGCTTGGTGAAGCAGGCGTTACACTCCCCCGCGCCCGTTTTTGCAGTCTATGCCTTAGAAGAGGAAATTCCCTTCCTAGTGGAAGCGTGCCAGGAAAAAGATGTGCCGCTGTATAGTCTGGGGGCGGGACTAATAGCGAAGTTAGTCGGCACCAGCTATGAGACAGCGGTTACGGCAGTCGCCATTGTCGGCCAGTATCTCCTTGACCCGCACACTTTAACTCTCACTCCCAACACTCTGCTGCTCGTTGGCGAACGCATCCAAGACCCCCGCAATGTCGGCGTCCTTATCCGCACTGCCGAAGCCGCCGGATGCACTGCCCTGATTTTATCGGGTGATTCTGCCGAGCCATTTTCTCGCGCCGCCGTGCGCTCGACCACCGGCTCGATCTTACGCCTGCCGCTACTTATATCTGTCAACTTGCCAGAGTTATTGCAGCAACTTCGTCAACAGGGCGCCCGAGTGATTGCCACCTCCGCCAAAGCCCCACACCTGGTTTACGATGTCCCCTTGGCTGGCACTCCTCTGGTTCTCGTCGTCGGTAATGAAACAGAAGGCATTAGCGAAGAGGCAAAGGCTGCCGCCTCAAATTTCGTCTCCCTCCCAATGGCTCCCAATGGCGCATCCTCTCTCAACGTAACCGTCGCCGCTGGCGTGCTGCTCTATGAAGCCGTGCGCCAGCGGCGTAGTCTATAAGGCATAGATAGACAACCTCAACAGTAGCCTGTATAGGTGTATATGTAGTATCATTCTAAGTAATGCGCGTGATCTTTGACACAAGTGTATGGATGGCGGCGATACGCTCTCGGCGTGGGGCAAGTTTCGCATTACTATCAGAAATTGGCGGTAAACGGTTCCGCTATGGCATTTCAACCGCCCTATATCTTGAATATCAATCAAAACTGTTGGAATCGGTTGAGGGAGGTGCAACGCCACTTGATGAAACGCAGATACACGCGATTTTAGCAGCACTGGCGCACTTTGCAGAGCCGGTACCAATCTTCTTTCGCTTACGTCCGAATTTAAGGGATGAGGGCGATAACTTCGTCTTCGAGTGCGCAGCACACTTTGGAGCTAACTATATAATTACCCACAACATACGTGACTTTATTTCGCCACAGGTACGAGGCTATAAGGTTCAGCCAGTAACCCCAGGCGAGTTTTTGAAAATGTTGCAGGAGGAAAACCAATGAAAACTTTACAAGTCCGATTACCCGATTCGGTGCATCGCCACCTTAAGGGTTTGGCCAAGCGGGAAGGTGTATCCCTTAATCAAGTGTTAGTGACAGCCGCTTCCAATGAGGTTGTGCGCCAGGAAACGCGTGATTTTTTCGCGCAAGCCTCTGCGGAGTTCGACCCCCAGGCTTTTGCCGCCGCCCTGAATGCAGTGCCTGATGTGGAGCCAATCGAAGGCGACCAAATTTAAAGCGCAATATTGGTATATCACTGCCGCTTTATGCAGTCATAAGTCAGGCTGTTAAGTTTTGGCAAGGGCAACAACACCAGCAGTTAAGGCTCTTATTACGCCGAAGAAATCTTTAAACTCGCGTTAGCACCTTGCCAAAGTTTCATATTTTGAGCAGAATAGGTGCATCGGGTTATTTCAGACGACGGGAAAGTAGGTCAATCCCCGTTACAGAGGATATTGTTTAAAGGAAAAAGATGCTGACAAATATTGCTCAACGCATTGAACAAGACCAACAACAGGCTCTACAAAGTGTTACAGCGTCCCTGTTAGGGCAACTGGTGCAAACAAACCAATACGTTGGTGAGGTTTATTCGATCAGCTATGAAACAGCGTTGCTGCAAATTCATGATTTTCATCGTGAGCGGGTTGGTGGCATACCCAGTTTAAGCTTTCTCGTTGCCACTCGGTTTCGGGCCAACCAAACTTTTGAAGATGAGGAAGCATCGGTTTTACTCCTCCGGGTGATGGACGCGGCAGCCCTACCAACAGATGCCGAGGCTGAACGGGTACGGGTGGAGAGCGCACGGCGCGTGTCAGGCGAGCCAGACTCACACTGGGATGGCTCACAAATCATGGATGCTCATACTCATCAATTGCTTTCATTTGCAGGTGTACGAGCACGGGTCATTGGCACATTTTATCTTGACCAACGCCCAGGCAGCACGCAAAGCGATGATTTAGTTATGAGGTTCGGTTGTGATCTATCGAACTATTATCCTAATCGTGGATTGAAAGTCTATAAGCCCAATGGCGATGCACTACGGCTCATTGTTAATTATTTAGAGCCGGAACGCTCGACACAAGGTTCACCTCGCCGTGTACCATTGGGAACCGTGCGGTATGCTTCGACGAATCGTTCGTTTCAAGGTGTTAACGATGTCCCAGTAGAACTTCTACCAGAGGATTTGTTAGGACAGAAAAGTGCGCTCTTTGGCATGACACGTACTGGTAAATCAAATACCACCAAAATTATCTTGCAGTCTGTCTTTGAGTTGCGTTACCCCCGCCAAGGAGAAGCTGCGCAACGTATTGGACAAATTGTATTCGACCCTAATGGTGAATACGCTAATGAAAATGTGCAGGATGAAGATAGCCAAGCAAATCCAGCAGCGATTAAAAATGTATGGCAAGTGAACCCACAAGGTAACTCAGCAGATGTCGTGACCTATGGCATCACACCACATCCTTTAGACCCTAATCGTCGTTTGATGCGACTAAACTTCTTCGAGGACGTCACTTGCAAACTGGCAAAGAGATTATTGATGTTATGCTTTCAACGCAAGATTCAAAATATCTAAGCAATTTTCGGCAAGTTCGCTTTGAGGCTCCTGATCCGAACGACCGTTCCGCCACTACGCGCTTTGGGCGTCATGTACTCACTTATCGCGCATTACTAGCTCGCGCGGGCTTTGCTCCACCTGCCAATATCCAGCCTGTCACTCGTGGTTTATTTAATGCGGACTTACTTCAATCTCTTCGATCTAACGCAGGGTCTAACGCAGCAAGTTATCAATCCGCAGCAACTGTTCTCCAACCTAGGCAGAGTGGGCAACCCTTACCAACCTGGGAACAGGTCGCAAGTGCTTTACAGTCGTTGGCCGAATTCATGAATGAAAGGGACAGTGGTTATTCTACCTTTGAGCAAAACTATGTTCAGAGTTCCAATTCAGGCGACACATGGGCCGATGAAACACTCAAGAAGTTGCTGGAAATGTTCCGCTACGCCAATGGCCCCCGTCTTATTGGAGCTGTAGAGCCACAACACACTTCCAACACACAAACCGATTATGCCGCAGACATCTATAACGACTTGGTAGCTGGGAAGTTGGTCATCGTTGACCAGTCAAGCGGTGAGCCAGAACTTAACAAAAGCTCCTCAGAGCGGATTATGTGGCACATCTTTAGGATGCAGCAAAGCGAGTTTCGTGAAGGTAGATTACCATCTAACGTGGTGGTGTATGTCGAAGAAGCACACAACATTTTGCCTGCTGGCTCCGACTTGGATATGCAAACTGTATGGGTGCGAACCGCCAAAGAAGGTGCCAAATACAATATTGGGCTGGTTTATGCTACTCAGGAAGTTTCCAGTATTCAACGTAATATCTTGAAAAATACTGCTAACTGGTTCATTGGCCATCTTAACAATGCTGATGAGACTAAGGAGTTATGCAAATTCTACGATTTTGCTGATTTTGAGCCGTCCATTCGACGTGCGCAAGATAAGGGCTTCTTGCGCGTTAAAACGATGTCGAATTTATTTGTGATTCCTGTTCAAGTGCGCCGTTTTGAGATTGCAACCAGTCAAGCAGCACCGGCTACTACACAGACTACAGCAAGTAATACACAACGGCGAACACACGCAAGAAATAGTAGCTCCAACGGCAACACCGCACGATAAAAGGAAAGAAAGATGCCCTACGAAGGTGAGTTTGCTTCTTACAAATCACTCAGCCGCTTAGCGAGTTCTGAGCGGGTAAAAGAACTACTTGGCTCATACAACGTGCGTGAACGCACCTCGACAAATAATTCGGCGGCGCTTGTGACTTTGCCTGCACCTGACAGTAGTTGGCTACCTGACATCGTATTAGCTGTGGATGGAAGCCATGCCGAAGTGAAAGTGGAGAATGGGTTTCCAGGCGCAGAGGCATCTTATATTACAGTGTCATCCGTATTACTTGATGTAGCAAAGATGCGCCAATTAGACGATGCGCGTCCCGTTGACCCTCGTGAGTTCCGTAAAATCGAAGATGCAGATTCCATTGATTGTGCCCTTCCTGGCTGTAATGTCGTGTGCGGTGACGAATCCTCGGCAGCGGCTTCATTACGCCGCAAACTTTTCGATGAATTTTTATTCCGGCGTATGGATTCTCAAGGCGAAACTCTGTTAGAAACTTATGAGGCGTTATTGACCTTTAAACCAAATACTGAACGCCCTGAATTATGTCCTTATGCCGATGATGGCTGCCCCACACCAGAATCCGGCTATTACCGTGCTACAGGCCAATATACTTGCCATTGCCCTTTATCGCTTGCGCTCTATTCGACTGACGCACTACGCATTCATGAAGGGATGAATCCAGCAGGGACCAATGGTGCTCTTTTCGCTGAAATTATGCAAGTCTGGGAGCGGGTCTGGGTAATACATTTTTTGCGAACCTTGGAACGCAAAGGGTGGTTATCATCCTTACGGCGTATCGCCATCATTTTAGATGGGCCACTGGCAGTTTTCGGGCACCCCGCTTGGCTTTCCTCAGCTATTAAAACTGAGTTAAGACGCCTCAATGAAGCGACTCGTGCGGCTACTGGAGGACAGGACATTTTGTTGTTAGGCATCGAAAAGGGTGGCATATTTGCTGACCACTTCCTAGACCTTGATCGTAACCCAGACGGCTCACCAGACCGCTTTCCTATTCAAACAGTGGCACTGCTTGACGACCCTTATATTAAGGAGAATATTATTTTCAGCAAATCCGAGCGGCCCTACGGACGACAGACTTATTTCGGACGCAAGTTCTTCTACAAAACTCGGACTGGCGCTCTTATCGTTGGGTTGCTGCCCCATCTGAGGGAAGGTGATGATGACTTAATGAGAGCCGAAGCCGAACAATACCCGCGCTTGGCCGATGCGCTTTCACTTCTTGATGAATTGGTTTGCGTGCGTTACCCCAACTCACTAAGTGCCTTAGTTGCTGCCCATGCCGAAGCTGCTATTCCCCTGCATCTTGGAAATGACATCCTGGGGCAACTGGCCCGTCGCCTCATGGGAAGTTCAAGCGGCTCTGCGGCTCCTCAGAGTAACGGAACTACACGCATAGGCACACGAGGAGGCCAGACTTCATGAGTGCGCCCTCAATTGGAACACCCATTGGGCGATGGGCGGGATTTGGCCCCTATTACGCAATGTTCCCGGTAGATTTCGCTTTTCAGGTCGTCCGTGAACATTGCCCAGAAGGAGGTTGGATTTTTGATCCCTTTGCTGGACGGGGGTCTAGCATTTATGCTGCGGCTGCGCAAGAAAGACACGGTTTAGGTATCGAATTGAATCCAGTAGGATGGGTTTATAGCCAAGCTAAATTAAATCCAGCTAGCCAAGAATCAGTGTTGCGGCGTCTCAAGGAAATAGGCATCTTAGCGCGTATGGATGACCGTCGCCCTCATTATGCGTCTCCTGCGTCGTTTCCGCTACCAGAATTCTTCCATTTTTGTTACACCGCACGCGTCTTGCGCTTTTTGTTGACGGCAAGAACCGAATTGAAATGGCGCATCAACCAGACAGATGCTACGTTGATGGCAATAATTTTAGTTTATCTTCATGCTAAAGCAGGTAGTGGATTATCTAATCAGATGCGCCAAAGCAAATCTATGAGTCCACCTTACGCTGTGGAGTGGTGGCAGAAGCAGGGTACTTTAGCTCCCGATATTGACCCAGTGGAATGGTTAGAAGAACGTATTCAATGGCGCTATTCACCAGGCTTACCACAACTGCAACAAGCAGATGTTTTGTTAGGAGACACTACTAAGCGCACCAATTATGTAGCACGCGGTATTAGAGAGGGCCAATTTAGCTCTTTCCGTTTGTTATTTACATCACCGCCTTACTTTGCTGTCACTAACTACGAATACGATCAATGGTTGCGATTATGGCTTCTTGGGGCTTCGCCATATCCTGTTGCGTCTGAAGAGCGCAGTCGCGGACGCTTCCAATCTAAAGTCGCTTATCATCAGCTACTTCAAAATGTTTTTTCTCAGAGCGCATCTTTACTGCATGAAGATGCAACCATCTATGTACGAACGGATGCTCGCTCTTTCACTCGTGAGACGACTCAAACCGTGCTGCACGACCTGTTTCCTCACAAACAGATGTTAGTTAAAGAGCAACCTTATAGTAAAACAACACAGACTTCTTTATTTGGTGATAAATCTGATAAGCCAGGTGAAATTGACATCATTTTACAGCCTTGCTAAGCCAGTCTCTCAATAGAGCGGGCGTCGTGGACGCAGGTTATGGAGTGTGGAGAAAGCGGAGGAAAAACTCACGCAAGACTTTGTTCGCTGCCTCATCGGGCGCGTGCGTGCGGCGGTTGGCCATGGCGATGCGCGGCTCTTTGAGACCCAAGAATGTATTCAGGGCGCGGGCATGGTTGAGTGCAATCCAGCGTTCGGCGGGGTCTTCGCTGCCGCCGCTGGTGAGAAAGGGGCGAGGGCAGATGAGGGCGTGCAAATCCGTCAGATCACGTCCAGCGTCCCACAATCGTGCATAGGCACCGGTGCGCGGATTCTGCTCGCTGGGAATACCAGGCGCCCGCTGGAACGACTTGTCATAGCCCAGATACCACGGTTCCCAGTAGTTCACATTGGCACGCAACTCATCCCATACGATGCCAGGATCGCTGACGGCCACCGCCGCGAACTTTTCCCATAAAGCCGCCGCAAAGAGCGCCCACTTGCCACCATAACTGTGCCCCACAATGCCGATGCTCTGCGCCTTGACCTGTGGCAGCAACGCCAAAAGCGTCCAGGCATTGGCCGCTACATAAGCATGGAACGACAGCGGTTGGCACTGAGCTTCGCCTATGTCCGGTTTCCAGGCGTTACCGCCAGGGGTGCCAATATTGAGCGTCACAAATCCAGCCTTTACCAGTTGCAGGCCGTAGTCGCGGTGTTGGGCCGAGTCGCCAACTTTTAAACCCACACTGGTTTCCGGTTCGTAGTAAACAACCAACACGGCGGGAAATGCTCCTTCTCCGTCGGGCATCAACAGCCACCCCTCCTGTGTCTGACCAGGAGCGAGTTCCATCCGTAAACGCGAGCGGGAAAAGCCAGCGCCGCGTTCTTCGTGGAGGATAGTGCAGGCCGGGTTTTCCAACAACGGCGGCCATGCGCCCATCACGCGGTGCCAGTAGTCGAGGATCTCCTGACGACGGAGCGGCCATTCCTCTGGGCGCGAAATGCGGGAACCATTATCCCACAGCAGGGGCGAGCGAAACGCTCCGAACTCGTCCTGCAACTCATCAGGAGGAAGAAAATAAGATGGCTGCATAAGTCACTCACTTTCAAAATTTAGGGCACTCCCGTGGGTAGCCACATAATATCCCACACTTGACATTAATAAGCTCAAGTTTCTTGCGAAATTTTTGGAACCCATCTGAGCTATTTACATCTAACACAGTGTAATTAATCAGTCGGGCTAACCCGACAGAAGAGGTGATTAGCATGTCAATCGTGAGATGGAATCCGTTGCGGGAGATGGCGACCTTACACGAAGATATGAACCGCCTGTTCTCTCGGTTTGACGGAGGCGAAGTCGCAGGACGCCAGTCCTGGATGTTGTCTATGGACGTAATTGAGGGCAAGGATGAGATCAAGTTGAAGGCCGCTTTGCCGGGGCTTGATCCCAAAGACATCAATGTCCAAGTCGAAGATAACGTTCTCACGGTTAGCGGCCAGCGCAACTTTGAGGAGAAGGTCGAGGAAGGCGACTATTACTGGGTCGAACAGCAGTATGGTTCCTTCAGCCGTTCAGTCACTCTCCCCAAGGCGGCTGATACGACTCAAATCAAGGCCAGCTATCAGAACGGCGTGCTGGAACTGGTGGTGCCCAAGCGGGCGGAGTCCAAGCCGCGTAAAATCGAGTTGAACCTGGGTGGCACTGAGCCAAGGGCTATTGAAGCCAATGCTCAGGATAGCACACCGCCTGCTCAATAAACCTTAAAGTTCTCTCTAAACAACAGGCCACGGCAATTGCTGTGGCCTTTGCTTTGAGTGCTTGCGGCATTTGGCCCTCACCCCCGGCCCCTCGCCCACTGCGTAGGCGAGGGGAGGTCATAGGACTACGCTGCCCATAGCATAAATGCTTTTAGGTTAAACGAGTGACTCATCCATTGAGGCACCCCTCGCCTACGCAGTGGGCGAGGGGTGAGGGCTGCTACTCCAATTACTCAGCTAATACTTTCACAAGATCAACCACTAATTCTTCAATCTGCACCCGTTCGCCCTGGGCATTGATATAATGCCAGATGTCGTTGTAAGGTTCTCCGGCGAGACGGTAACCTAGTCGCTCATAGAGGCGGCGCGCGGCGGGGTTCTCGATGCCAACGGCCAGGCTCAGCTTGGAGAAGCCTTGAGCCAGCACTAAACGCTCGCTGGCCCGTAATAGTTGCGAGCCGATGCCCAGGCCGCGAAAGGCGTCCATCACACGCAAGGATTGAATATCGGGGATATGCGGGTGGGTGGGCTTACCCTGCCAGTGAATCGAGCCTTGACCGATAGGATAACCATTAAAATCAGCCACCAGGGTGCATAAGGCCCCGATGCAGTGCTGATCCCATTGCCACTCATAAAAAGAGCGCAAGTCCGGGCCGCCATGCCATTCCAGCAGGCGCACATCCTGTTCCTGGAGACGGCGCACCACCACTTGAGCATGGGCTAAATCAAAGGTCAGCAGAGGATTCTCAGGCGGCTCTGTCACATTCAGGGCTGGCTGTGGAGAAGTGGAAGAAGCAGGCATTGCTAACAAACTCTTTTCACGGCGGGCGAACCCATCATAGCAGCGCAATAAGTGGCAACACAATCAGCGGCAACATCAGTTTATTGATCAAAGTTCTTATTCATCAAAGTTTTAAACCGGCGATTGCAGTTTATGAGGGCGCAAGACATGGTGTTTTATCCTGGCTGCCCCGTGCCAGCTTAAGCCGGGGCACTGGCACTTAAGGTTTCGATTGTGTCCACAATAATGCGATTACGTCCCGATCCCTTCGCCTGGTACAAGCAACGGTCAGCCGCTTGCACGAGAGCGCGTGTTAAGACGGTAATATTTTCTTCGCCCTGATCTATAGCATGTGCTACGGCGACTCCGCCCGAAACCGTCACATGAATTGGCGGCGCGGGTTGTCCGTCCACTGATTCACGAGGGATTTCCAAGGCTTCTGTCGCGGCCCGCACTTTTTCGGCAAAGGTTTCGGCCCCGGTCGTATCGGTAGCAGGCAACAGTGCCGCGAATTCCTCACCGCCAAAACGCGCCACTTTGTCAATACGGCGCGAAGAGTGATGCAACACTTCGGCAAAGGCTTTTAGCACTACGTCACCCTGCGCATGGCCATAGGTATCGTTGACGGCTTTAAAACGATCCAGGTCGAACATCACAATCGCCAGCGACTGGCCAAAGCGTCGGGCACGCCATAACTCGTCTTCTAAGTGGGCATCAAAGCCGCGCCGGTTGGCGATGCCTGTCAGTTCGTCGGTCACGGCCAGTCGCGCCAGTTGCTCATTGCTATTCCGCAAGTCTTCTTGCAGCTTGCTCATGCGCAGCGCGGCCCGCACCCGCGCCAGCAGTTCTGGCATAGCAAAGGGCTTACAGACATAATCCACCGCCAGTTCCAGGCCATGCACCAGGTCTTCCATCTCGTGCTTGGCCGTGACAAAAATAATGGGGATGTGCGAAGTCGCGGGGTTTTCCTGAAGTGTGCGCGCGACACCATAGCCAGAGATGCGCGGCATCATGACATCCAGCAGCACCAGATCAGGTTCTTGCTGCTTGACGCACTGAAGCGCCTGTTCGCCATCACGCGCCTGGACGACTTGATAGCCTTCCATGCGTAGCGTCAGCGCCATTAGCTCATTGATTTCTGGGTCATCTTCTGCAATCAAGACGACTGTCATTACCCACCACTTACCCTCTGAATTATGCGACCAAACCCTGACGCTTGCGTTGTTTAAGCTCTTCTGTTTAAGCTATTCCAACTTAGTTTAAGTCTTCTCTCAATGTTTCGCTCTGGCCCGCGGCACTGTCTTAGAGCTAACCTTGAGTTTAGGGCTGGCCTTAAGTTTTGGCCCAGCCTTTGCGGGAGTCATTAACGCCGCAAAACGCGCCTGCGTCTTGGGGAATTCTTGCGCTACAAAGCCTTCTTCCACCAAACGGATAACGCCGTTACGATCTACGAGAACGGTTGAGGGAAAGGCGACATCAAAGCGTCCGAAAAGGCGATCTGAAGCATCAATGGCAATCGGATAATTCACTTTATGCCGCGCCTGGAACTCCTTCAGGTCGGACACGGTATCCCCATTTACGGCGATGCCGAGTAGTCCCGCACGATTTTTAGATTGTTGGTAAACCTTCTGTATATATGGAGACTCCATATTACAGGTGCCTCAGGTGGACATAAAGAAAGTTATCCACAAGGGGCGATTCCTAATCGTGGCAGAGCTAAAAGTCCGTCCATCAATGGTTTTAAAATTAAAGATTGGTAGCTTATCTCCCACCCGCAAGGCCCGTGCTTGCGCTGAGGTATGCCAGCCACTGCTCAACAGGCTGCCGCACACAATGCTGCCAGAGAGCATTCGACCACAAAAGCGCCGCCAACGGGAATGAATATTATGTTTCATAATTTTCTTTCTATTGTTAGATACGCATTATTTAGAGCGAATCTAACAATTTTAAGTTCCTCTCAGCGTCCCCTGGCTTCAGGCCCTCATCTACCTCTTATAATACCCCTGCTAAAGCCATGCCATGACTTAGCACACATTCCTTTAGCACAGATGTTACTAACGTAAGTGTTACTAACGTAAGTGTTGCGCCCCGTCCACGGGCAGCACTGCGCCCGTGATGAAAGTGGGGCCGCCAATCAAGAACACCACGGTCGCCGCAATTTCTTCAGGTGTACCTAAGCGCCCGGCAGGAATCCGCCGCTTAAGTGTCGCCTCGTCATCATTTTCGCCTTGCGTCTGAGAGGGCAGCAGAATCGTGCCAGGACAGATACAGTTGACGCGCACTGTAGGCGCTAAAGCCAGTGCCAGCGATTCAGTCAGCATTACAATTCCGGCTTTGGAGATGCAGTAGGGAATATAATTCTTGAGCGGCTGTAAGCCATAAATATCCGCGATATTGACAATAGTGCCTGTCCCCTGCTCTAAAAACATATCACCAAACCGCTTGCACAACAGATACGGCCCTTTAAGGTTCGCGTTGATGTGGTCGTCAAAGTCCGCTTCGGTCATTTGCGCAAAGGGCGTGCGCCGAAAAATGGCCGCATTATTCACTAAGGCCGTGACTTTGCCGAATGTCTGTTGCACTCCCTGCGCTAAGCGATCCACATCGGCAGCCGCTGCGACATCCACCGGTAACGCGGCAAACTTTCTTTCAGGAGCGAGGCGTTGCAATTCTTCCACAGTCGCTTGCGCCTCGTCTTGAGAGTGATTGTAGGTAATCGCTACATTGGCCCCCGCCTCGGCGCAAGCCAGGGCAATAGCTCGCCCCACACGCACCGCCCCACCCGTGACCATGATTGTATGATCGCGCAACGAAATAATCATGGTCGCTTAGACTTCAATGCTGAGACCGTCATAAGCCAGCTCAACACCTTCCGGTAATCCGGCATTGGTGGCGACGTGATCGAGATCATGGGCGATATGGGTAAAAAAGGCGCGTCCCGGACGGAGGCGACTCACGGCATGAACCGCCTGGTCAACGCTGAAATGGGTGGGATGCTCTTTACGCCGGAGGGCATCTAAAACCAGGACATCGGCATTTTGCATCAACGACCAAGAAGCATCAGGAATGGCGGAGCAATCGGTGGCGTACACCAGGGTGCGGCCACCGCTCATGAATTTATAAGCGAAAATCTCACGGCGCCCATGCAAGATAGGAATCGGTTTGGCGTGAATATCACCTAAAGGCAGCGTCTGGCGCGGTGCGATGGGGTGTTCGGTCATACGTGGAAAGCCACCATGATCCCGCCCCTGCTCGAAAATGTATTCAAAAACTTTCTTTAAGTGCGCCAGGGTATCGGCACTTCCATAGCCATCAATGTAGCCCGTGCGGTCACAGAGCGGGCGAATATCATCCAGTCCGATAATATGGTCGTTATGCGCGTGCGTCCACAGCACCGCCGTCAAATTAGCCACATTAGCCCGCAGCAATTGCTGGCGTAAATCCGGCGTGGTATCCACTAAAAGGCGCGTGCGCGGGGTGGGATGGTTCTCTCCTTCCAACGGGCCAGCTTCGACGAGAATAGAGCAGCGCAACCGCTTATTGCGTGGGTCTTTGGAGCGACACACCGGGCAGTCACACCCAATATAAGGAACACCGTAACTGGTGCCAGTGCCAAGAAAAGTCAGTTTCATTTGTGCTTTCAGCCTGCGAGTGTCTTGGAGGAAAAGACCGTGAACTCAAAATGCTCAACGATTAGCCCTAGTTGTCGCCCGTGCCATGCCAGTCTACCCCATCCTCGCACCCGTAATGGCACACGCACTGTCTTCCCCCGTAGAGTCTGTACTGTCCAGCCTACCGCCAGAATTGGAAAGGTAGGCCCCCAGCGGCGCAACCGCCACTCCCGTGCTCCAGCGCGGAATGTTATGTGGTGGCCTCGACTCTCCCAGTGCAGAGGAGCCAACTCTTTAGGGTAGCCCCAATTCTCCCGTCCACCCTGCTTTGATGCCTCCGAAGTGACTAACATCTGCGTCACCGCTGGCCCCTGTAGCGTCAGCACCGCCACCGCTAACTCTTCATACGGCCCCACAGGGGAGTCTTCGTAATGCACCAGGCTCAAGACACTGCGCCAACTTTGTAGCAACAGCACCGCCGCGCCTTGCAAGTGCCAGGGAGGAGGGGGTGCATGACAAGGTGAGGGGGTGAGGGGGTGAGGGGGTGACATACTAAACGAACTTTTACCCCTGAGTTTAGAGGGGCCTAGCGAACCCGGAGCGTGAGCGACGGGCTTTCATAGGAGTTAATGGCAATTATCAGATAAACTCCTCACGCACCTCCCGATTCGCTACCAATTATTTAATGATATGTCACCCCCTCACCCCCTCACCCTCTCACACCCCCTACTTCTTCACCGCTTCCACAATATGCTTGGCGGAAATACCATAAGCATCCAGCAATTCATCGGGCTTGCCAGAATGCGGCATCTTCGTCACGGCTAAATGTGTGAAGCGGGGGATGGGCGTGCCACCCTTGGCCAGTGCCGACAGCACCGCCTCGCCCAGACCGCCTTCTTCCCAGTGGTCTTCCACCACGATCAAATGCCCAGTCTCACGGGCCGCGGCTTCCAGAGCTTTGGTGTCAATGGGCTTAACGGAGTAAAGGTCAATCACGCGCACCGAGACATTCTCGGATTTAAGCTGGTCAGCGGCTTTAATCGCCTCATATAAGGTGATGCCCGCGCCGATAATGGTTGCCACATCGTTCTCGCCACCGCGCACTTGCTTACTGCCACCGACCGGGAACTCTTCTTCCGGGCCATAAAGAATCGGTGTCTTCTCGCGCGTCGTGCGCATAAACGCGATACCTTCGAGGTTCTTCATGGTGGCGACTAAGGCTACCGTAGATGGCCCATCGCTGGGATAAAGTACCGTCGAGCCATGAATCGCGCGGAACATGGAAAGGTCTTCGAGGGCCATCTGCGACGCGCCATCTTCACCGATAGAAACCCCGGCATGGCTGCCGCAGATTTTTAGATCCGCCTGCGAAATGGCGGCCATGCGAATCTGATCAAAGGCACGGGTGAAGAAGACGGCGAAAGTCGAACAGAACGGCTTCTTTTTACGGTGCTGCAAGCCGACCGCGTTGCCAATCATCTGCTGCTCGGCAATGTACATTTCAAAGAAGTTGTTTGGCTCGGCCTTCTTGAAGACTTCGGCAAAAGTCGAGTTGGAAACTTCGGCGTCTAGCACCACAACTTCGGGGTCGCCCGCGCCAATGGCTTTGAGCGCATCACCATATGCTTGGCGGGTGGCAATGGTGTCGCCTTCCTTCCATTGTGGCAGTTGGGGGGCGCTGCCATTTTGATTCGGCTGCACGGCGGGCTGCTTGTCTTCGGGCAGGTTCACTTGAATCGTAAGGTTATCGCCCTCTTTGAGTCCACTAGACTTACGGATTTCAGCGATAGCCGTCTCCGCCTGATCGGGCTTGAGGGCCTTGCCATGCCAGTCGGTATGGTCATCGGTGAGAGATGCGCCATGTCCCTTCTTGGTGCGTGCCACAATACAGGTCGGTTTATCGGAACCTAATGCTTCACGATAGGCACGGTCAATTTCTTCAACATTGTGCCCATCAATTTCAATGGCGTGCCAGCCAAAAGCGCGGGCGCGGTCAGCATAAATTTCGGTGTGCCAGCCCAGCATGGTCTCGCCACGCTGCCCCAGGCGGTTCACGTCTATAATGGCGATGACGTTATTCAACTGGTAGTGCCCGGCCAATTCAAACGCTTCCCACACCGAGCCTTCGGCCATCTCGGAGTCACCATGCAGCACCCACACGCAATAGGGCAGTTTATCGAGATATTTACCCGCCAGGGCATCGCCGACGCCCACGGCCAACCCCTGTCCTAAAGAACCCGTGGCCGCCTCGACCCAGGGCAGTTCCGGGGTCGGGTGGCCCTCAACCCGGCTCCCGAATTGGCGCAACGTCATCAACTCTTCATCAGATAGTGCGCCCGCTGCCTTATACATTGAATAAAGCAAGGGGCTGGCATGGCCTTTACTGAAAATGAGGCTGTCATTATTAGGATGATGTGGGTTGTTAAAATCGTATTTCAAATAGGACGCCAGCAAAACACTCATCAAATCGGCGGCTGACATCGAAGAGGTCGGGTGGCCCGAACCAGCCTTGGTGGTGCAACGGATGCTATCAATGCGTAACTGGGCCGCTAACCGCTGCCACTGCTCGGTTTGATTTGAGGTCTGACCGTTTTGGGCCTGTGCTGAGGAGCTTTGTGTCTGTGAATCTTGCGCTTGAGCCATAATATCTCCATTCCCGTTCAATTGAATTCGCTGCAAGAGCGTTACCACAATTCTTGCTAAATCTCACTGGTTACTTTCTCTTTCTTTATCACAAAATGGGCTGGTTAAACATGGGGTGGGAGTTAGGCGCGTTGATAGGCATGGCAGAGTCTTGCCACGAATGGGTGTTCACGGGATAATCAACACGGTAAGATAAAAACGTTTAAGAGTGTCTGTGAAAACGTTTGAGTTTTAAAGGATAGAAGAGGACAAACCGACTATGCCAACAACACCGTGCGATGTCGTGGTCATTGGCTCATCCAATATGGATATGGTGGTGCGCTGCCGCGAGTTGCCCGTACCAGGCCAGACGATCCTGGGCGACAGCTTCGGCATGAATGCTGGAGGCAAAGGCGCGAACCAGGCGGTCGCCGCCGCCAAACTGGGCGCACGCACCCAATTAGTGGCCCGGCTGGGCAACGATATGTTCGCCGAAGCCTCCTGCAAATCGTTTAATTCGGTCGGCCTAGGCATGGATTACATCGTGCGCGATGACACCACCGCTTCGGGCGTGGCACTCATTTTTGTAGATGAGAATGGCGAGAACGAGATTGTCGTCGCCCCCGGTGCCAACTCTCGCCTCACCCCCCGCGATGTAGACGCCGCCCTGCCCGCTATTGAGACCGCTAAAGTGATGGTATTGCAACTGGAAGTGCCAATGGAAACGGTGCGCCATGCGGCTCGCCTGGCAGTCGAAAATAAAACGCGCGTTGTCCTGAACCCCGCCCCAGCCCGCCCCTTGCCTGCCGCATTGTTGCAGCAAGTGGACATCCTTATCGCCAACGAAACCGAAATTCTGGTCTTAACCGGAGCCGAAGACCTCGACACCTATACTGCCGCCGTCGCCTGCCGCCCGCTCCTGGATGCCGGAGTGGAATCGGTTATTACCACCCTGGGCAAAGATGGCGCATTGCTCACCAGTGGCACGGGGGCCTCTCGTATTCCCGGCTTTAAAGTGCGTGCGGTAGATACCACCGCCGCAGGCGACACTTTCAGCGGTGCCCTTGCCTGTGCCTTAGCCGAAGGCCGACCCCTGGAAGAAGCCGTCCGCTTTGCCAATGCCGCCGCCGCGCTATCAGCCACAAAATCAGGCGCCCAAGTTTCCATGCCCACCCGCGCCGAAGTAGACCAGAAGATTAAAGAGGGGTAATGCCATAATCACAAAGCTGCACGAGCATAAAGGTAGAAGGTGAGACAACCGCTATGGACTTGCAGCCCTTGCGGGAATTTATCGCGCAACACAATCTGGAAACCCAACCCGCTTTTAGCTTGCTCGATGTTGTATCCGAATTAGGCGATGTTGCTAAAGTCCTGCTCAAAAGCACCGACTATGGTCAACGTCCCACAGACACAGACTCAACTCAAATGCGCGAAGCCATCGGCGACTTAATGTTCGCCGTTGCTTACCTCAGCACGCTTTACGATGTTGACCCTGAAGCCGCCCTGTGGGAATCGGTGCGCAAGTTTGAAAGTAAGTTGCAGAGCAGGCCAGAGACTTAACCTCTCCCCTGTCCCCTCTCCGCTTCGGAGAGGGGAACACAGGATCACTCTATCGTTAAAGGTATCCTTACCAAACAGCTATTCTCTGACACCCCATCCCCCTTTCCAAGTTGGGGAAGAGGATAGGGGTTAGGTTCCGTTCCATTCTGTAAGCCTCTCGAACAAGTGCTAAACTCTTGTTAAACGCATTTACTGCACACAAGAATAGGCACTTTTATGTTTCATGCAACGACAATTGTCGCTGTGCGCCGGGGCAATCAGACGGCCCTCGCTGGTGATGGACAAGTCACGGTTGAACACCACATCGTTAAAACCGGAGCGCGCAAACTGCGGCGCTTGGCAGGCGATAAAGTCATCGCCGGGTTCGCTGGTTCTGCTGCTGATGCGCTCACCCTCTTTGAGAAATTTGAGCAGAAGTTGGACGCGCATCGTGGCAACTTGCGCCGTGCCGCCATTGAACTGGCCAAGGACTGGCGTACCGACCGGGTGCTACGCCGCCTCGAAGCTCTAATGATCGTGGCCGATGCCAAAGATATGTTCTTGCTATCGGGCAATGGCGACGTGCTGGAACCCGATGAAGGCGTAGCAGCTATTGGCAGTGGTGGTACTTATGCTCAATCGGCAGCTACCGCCCTCTTGCGCCACACCGAAATGTCCCCCGCGGAAATCGCTGAGCAAGCCTTGCGCATTGCGGCCAGCATCTGCATTTACACCAATGATAATATCACGGTAGAAGCAGTGGAAGCATAATGAGTGCGGCAAAAGAAGCCTTCTCTATCTTAGATGGAATGATAAATTCCTGGCCGACTGCTATTAATAGCCAGGGAAAGCCTCAACCACGCATCGTAAACATATGTCAAGTTGGTGATCAGATTATGCAAATTGCTGCTTTATGTAGGTCTTTCAGGGGTGAGACAAGGTGTGATACCTCTCTTACTTTTACTCTGGCAAAAGACGAGCAGCGTGTTTATGAATGCGCTGCCGCGAAAGGACTGCTGCGTATGATTTTAGCGCGTCTGGCCGTCCTTATTGATGAAGTTCGCTTTCCCAGGGAAAATAGAGACCTTAAAGATAAAGACCGGGGCTTTATGGAAAGCAATCCATACGGCTTTGAGGCAACTTTTAATTACCCTGTTGCAGATGGCAGCACAATTCCATTTCATACTGAAATCTGTAATGGGATGCCAAAGATCAAACAATATAGCACTTACTTCTTTGACATACGAAAACTCGAATGCCAAAACCAACCTTAAATTATCTGCACATTCTAATCAAATAGAAAGACCCAATCATGAGTAATCCGAAGAACAAATTAGAAAGCCTTACGCCCCGCCAAATTGTGGCAGAGTTAGACAAATATATCGTTGGACAGGACGCCGCCAAGCGTGCGGTGGCGATTGCCCTGCGCAATCGTTATCGCCGCTCGCAGTTGGGCGAAGAGATGCGCGAAGACATCATCCCCAAGAACATCCTGATGATTGGCCCGACCGGTGTTGGTAAAACCGAAATTGCCCGTCGCCTGGCGAACCTGGCGGGGGCACCGATGCTGAAAGTCGAGGCCACCAAATTCACCGAAGTCGGCTACGTCGGGCGCGATGTAGATTCGATGGTGCGCGACCTCACCGACATTGGTATTTCGATGGTCGAGAAAGAGAAAATCGAAAGCGTCCAAGACCGCGCGGCGGAGCTGGCTACCGAGCGCATTCTCGACCTATTGGTGGAACGCCCCCAACCACCAGTCAAGCGCAATGCCAATAGCAATACCCTGGCCGCTATGTTCGGCTCGACGCCCGGTTTTAATCAGCCAGGGGAAAGCGAAGACGCAGCCTCGGCTTCCTACAAAGTGCAAGTGGAACAAGCGGAGCGGTTGCGAGCACGCATGAAAGAGAAGCTCGCAAACGGCGAGTTAGAAGAAGCCGATGTCGAGATTGAAACCGAAGAGCAACGCCCCGGCACAGCACGCATCTTTTCCCCCGTCGGCATGGAAGAGATGGGCGTGGATATGCAGAGCATGTTAGGCAATCTCTTCCCCAAAGAGCGCAAGAAGCGCAAAGTCAAAGTCCGCGAGTCCCGCAAGATTTTGCAGCAGGAAGAAGCCCAACGGTTAATTGACCGTGACGCCCTAGTGGCCGAAGCCATTGAGCGGGTGCAGGAAGCGGGCATTCTGTTCGTGGATGAAATTGATAAAGTCGCCGGGCGCGAAGGCGGACATGGCCCGGAGGTTTCCCGCGAGGGCGTGCAACGCGACATCCTGCCCATTGTCGAAGGCAGCACGGTGATGACTAAACACGGCCATGTCAAAACCAACCATATTCTCTTCATTGCCGCCGGTGCCTTTCACGTCAGCAAGCCCAGTGATTTGATTCCAGAATTGCAGGGCCGCTTTCCCATTCGCGTCGAGCTAGAGCCACTCAGCGAGAACGACTTCCGCCGCATTCTGACCGAACCGCGCAACGCCCTGCTCAAGCAATATTCCGCTTTGCTGGAAGCCGATGGCGTGGAACTCGAATTCGCCGATGATGCCATTGATGAAATCGCACGCCTGGCCCGCCTGGTGAATGACCAGACCGAAAACATCGGTGCCCGTCGCCTGCACACCATTGTTGAAAAACTGCTCGATGAAATCTCCTTCGCCGCCCCAGATGTCGAGGAAAAGAAGATCGTCGTGGATGCCAACTATGTGCGGGAGCGGCTAGATAATCTGGTCAAAGACGAGGATTTAAGTCGCTATATTTTGTAGACCCACCTTTTCCTTGTGTTGATGGGACGCAAAGCCTGCGGCTCCGCTAACTGAGTGCGCAAGCGGACGCTATCTTGCAGTTAATAGCGTCCGCTTGCGTTGCGTGGCACAGGGAAATAAAATTTAGCGTCCCATTCTATAGAAAATAAGGTAAGGAGAAGTAATGCAAGAGCTTGCGCCTCATGTGGCTTATTTGCCGATTATCTTTGTCAATGTCTACTTTGTTGGTGAAGCGGATTCGTGGATATTGATAGATAGCGGACTAGGTGGCAAAGCCGACCAAATCCGCAGTGCTGCCGAGGAACATTATGGTGCCGGGGCACGACCGAAAGCGATCTACCTGACGCACGGGCATCAAGATCATGCGGGGTCAGCTTTGGAATTGGCGGAAGGTTGGGATGTGCCCATTTATGCGCATCCGCTGGAATTACCTTACCTCACCGGCAAATCTTCTTACCCTCCACCTGACCCGACGCTGGGTGGCTTTATTGCTTTTGGGTCGCGCTTTATGTCCGCCGCGCCTTTTAACTTCGGCAGTCGGGTACGCGAACTGACCCCTGACGGCGAGGTGCCAGAGATGCCCGATTGGAAGTGGTATTTCACACCCGGTCACAGCCCCGGTCATGTTTCTTACTTTCGCGCCTCCGACAACACTTTGGTAGCGGGTGATGCTGTGGCCACTATGAACATGGATTCCTGGGTTGGGGCCATGACTAAGAAACAGGAGATAGCCCGCGCTGGCGCGCCATTCAACTGCGACTGGGGGGCAACACGAGAATCGGTACAGCAGTTAGCACAACTGCGTCCGAAAGTTATCGGTGCTGGACACGGAATTCCTATGACAGAACCCAACTTGGCAGAGCAACTCGAAACCTTTGCCGCCAACTTCCCGATGCCCTCACATGGCCGCTATGCCCATGAAGCAGCGCACACTGATGAGAACGGCATCGTCTCGCTGCCCCCGCCTGCCCCTGATCCACTGCCGAAAATAGCCGCCGCCGTGGGAGTGGCAGCATTGGGTAGTGCGCTTGTGCTAAAGGGTCGGCAGAAAGAATTGACCCCTGAATGAATTCAGTGGCTGCAAAACAAAGTCCGCCTACGCGGACTTGTAAACACTGTCGTGTTGCCTTTAAGCATCTGACATGAGCCTGCGTAGGCAGGCTTCGTCTTGCAGCCACTGAATTCATTCAGGGGGCACACCATAAAGCTGTTAAACTGTAGTCCGTAAATTTACGGAGACTTCGATTTGCTTTCCCTTTCGCAAACTTCAACTGCTGCTACACGCACCCACCAATTAGCCAATGGAATAACGATTGTCGCTGAACCGATGCCGGGTAAGCGAGCCGCAGCCTGGGCTTTTTTGATTCCTGCCGGTTCCGCCACTGAGCCGCCAGGCCGCGAGGGACTGACTTCGGTTTTAGAAGGGTTATCCTATCGCGGCGCGGGAGGGCGCAATAGCCGGGAGTTATCAGACGCTCTGGATGACCTTGGCATTGATCGTGGTGGCGGCTCCGATGTTGAATACACCACTTATGGCGGAGCCACTCTGGGTGATTATCTGGCAGATGCCCTCACTGTTTATGCCGACATTATTCGCCGCCCGCAACTGCCCGCTGATGAATGGGAAGCGCAACGCGACCTGGCCTTACAAGCTCTTGACTCACTCGAAGATGCCCCGGCGCGCAAGATGTTTGTCCAACTGCGCCGCCTCTACTTCCCGGATAATTATGGTCGTTCCCCCTATGGCACACGAGAAGGGTTAAACGCCCTTACCTTAGAAGATTTACGCCGTGACCACGCCGCCCGCTTTCGCCCAGCAGGAGCCATCATTGCCCTGGCAGGCAATCTTGATTTTGAAGCGATTGTCTCGCACCTGGAAACTCTGTTCGGCGACTGGCAGGGCGCTGGCCCCAAGGCGGAGCAGCCCCATCCCGTGCCACAGCCGGTTTATCACCACATCGTTCAGGAAACCGCTCAGGAGCAAATAGGTGTGGCTTATCCGGGGGTACCCTCTACCGATCCTGATTTTTACAATCATCGCGTAGCGACTTCGGTGCTCAGTGGTGGCATGGGGGCACGACTCTTTACCGAAGTGCGCGAAAAGCGGGGGCTGGTTTACTCCGTTTCGGCGTCAGCGGCCACACTGCGCGGCTGTGGCTTCAATCTGGCTTATGCGGGCACCACGCCGGAGCGTAGTCAGGAAACCCTCGATGTGCTCATTGGTGAATTACAGCGCATTGCCGACGGCGTTACCCCAGACGAAGTGGAACGTGCTAAAATTGGGATGTTGTCGAGCCTCGTGATGCAGGAAGAAAGCTCGCGGGCACGGGCTGGGGCCATTGCCCGCGATCAATTTATGTTAGGGCGGGTGCGCTCTTTAGATGAAATTACCGAAGCCATCAATGCCGTAACGCCGGACACTATTGCAGCATTTTATGCGGCCCACCCGCCGCGTGATTTTACAGTTGTGACATTAGGGCCAAAGGAACTGACGGTTCCGCGTTAAAACTCATTCTATTCAAGGGGAGCATAACTTATGGGCCATTCAACGTTGACCCTGGTTGTGGCTTTTGTCTGGATTGGCTTTTCAGTTTGTGTCGGACTACTGCTGTGGACGCGTATGGTCAAAGCCAGTTCGCGCCGCCGGGTGGACGACGCACCCCGTCCCGGCGATGATCCCGATGCTATTGTGCAGCACATGCACCAAGTAGAAATGGAGGCAAGAGGCGCGGCGGTGCGTGACCGGATGCAGACCAATGGCCCTCAGTTGGGTCTGGGCATTATCTGCATTCTGCTATTCTTATTCACCATGTATTTCAGCCGAGGACGTTAAATTGGGGTTTAGGGTTTGGTAATTAGCACACTATTGGATTCTAAACTTAACATGATTAAGCAGCCCGGAAGAAGGACATTGGACGAATGCTGAGTAAACTCATTTCGCCCCTTAGACCTCAACCCTCGACCTCTAAACCCTGACCCCTAAACCCGGAACCCGGAGCAGCGATGGGATTTTTATTGGCAGCCATTTTAGGTGGCTTTTTTCTTTTTAATTCGCAGGCCACGCCAAGCAAAGTGGAGCATAAGGCGCAAGCAGCCCTGCAAAAGCGATTTCCGGGTGCGCAGGTGCAAGTGCATGTTGAGGGCAAGCGTGGCACGGATGTCTTGCATGGCAAGTTTAAAACGGTGCAGATAAATCTAGGCAATTTAGGCCGCATCAATGGGTTGCCACTGCTGCCAGCCGACAATGCCCGGCATCAGGGCCATGTGGGGCATTTTGAGCTTCAGATGAGGGACTTCATCTGGAATGATTTGCCGCTTGAATTGGCCAGTTTTAGTTTTGATGACCTCTCCTATGATTTAGATGCCCTGAAAAAAGATGCGCTGCTGAAACTCGTTCATAGCGGGCCGTCATCGGCGCGTCTGGTGGTGCCAGCAGTTTCCTTAGAGGCTGTCGTTCGCACGCGTATCCAGGATATTCAAAACCCGCATGTCACCGTCCGGGGTAACACCATCACGATTGAAGGCAAGAAGCCTTTGCCCCTGGTGGAAGTGCCGGTACCGTTCACCCTTACGGCGAATCTGGAAGCACACAATGGCGGCGAAGTCTGGCTCACTCATCCCCAGGTTAAAATGGTTGATGTGCCAGTTGGGCCAACTATCGGCAATAGCTTGGTCGGCCATGTCAACCCAATTTATGTCTTCGACCGCGAGCATAAGTGGCCTTTTCGCGTCAACATCACTAATATTCACGCCCAGAATAACAAGTTGCAATTGGATGCTGATTTGCCGTTCATTAAGGGCCACTAAATGGGTAAGAGGCAGTTATGAATTGCCCTAATTCCCTTTGTTCTTATATCCTAAGATGGTAACTATGAATGATTTAAAACGAACCGCGTTATACGATGAACATGCCGCTGCCGGAGCGCGGCTGGTGCCTTTTGCAGGCTGGGAAATGCCCGTGCAGTATCGTGGCGTGATTGAAGAAGTGCGCGCTGTGCGCGAAGGTTGTGGCGTCTTTGATGTCTCACACATGGGGCAACTCGATGTCACAGGCAGTGACATTGCCACCGCCTTAAATGGTGTGGTCTCAGCCGATTGGAGTAAAGTTGGCGTGGGTCGTGTCGCCTATGCCCTACTGCTTAACGAAGCAGGCGGTGTGATTGATGACATCATGGGCTATCGCCTGGGCGAGGATGAATGGATGATCGTCGTCAACGCCTCCCGCGCTGCTCTAGACGAACCGCATCTGCAAGCTCATCTGCCTCAGCTTTCGATTCAGAATCGTTATGCGAATCAGGCAATGCTAGCGATTCAGGGCGTGCAAGCTGTGGAAAAGTTGCAGCCCCTCGTAGATGGTCTTGACCTTTCGACGATGAAGTGGCGCGATTGCCAGCAAGCCTCTCTAACCGGGGCCAAAGGTTTATTAGCGCGGGGCGGCTATACTGGTTGTGATGGCTTTGAATTTATGTTCCGCGCCGAAGACGCTCCTCAAGTGTGGCGTGCCCTGTTAGATAACGGCGTAACGCCCTGTGGCTTAGGTGCCCGTGATGTTTTGCGGTTGGAGGCAGGCTTGCCCCTTTACGGGCATGAACTGCGCGAAGAGTGGACACCCCAAGAATCCGGCTGTGCCTGGGCCGTCAAGTTCGACAAAGGCGATTTTATCGGACGCGCCGCACTGGAAGCTAAAGGCCCAGCCACGCAACGCATACGCGGCCTAAAAGTGCAAACCAAAGCCATTGCCCGTGATGGTTATCCCGTCACTAAGAATGGTAATCCTGTGGGGGAAGTCACTTCCGGCACGCTTAGCCCCACACTGGGCAGCAGCATCGCTCTTGCCATGTTACCGATTGGCTTATCGTTGGGTGACACCGTGGAAGTGGTTGTGCGCAATGCCGCTCACCCGGCGGAAATTGTACAGCCGCCCTTTGTGGCGCATGGCAAGAAATGAATTTGAAGGGTATTCGCAACGAAGCACATAACCTTTAATGGCAAATGGCGCTTAGTCGCCATGCCGCCTGTTCACCTCACTCACCGCATTGACCTTGCTTTGCTCTTGGTTTGGCGCGCAACGCAGGCTAAGTTTGGTCGGTGGATAACTTTAATCTATACCTGCCTGTGCCTTGCCACAGGCGTAAACGCGCAGGGGTTAAGCTCCACCACTCGTCGTAGTGGGTCGGTTGATTATGTTAATCCGTATATCGGCAATATCAGTCATTTATTAGTTCCCACCTATCCCACCGTGCATTTGCCTAACAGCATGATGCGCGTTTACCCACAGCGGGGCAGCTTTACTTCGGAATACCTTGCTGGCCTGCCCATCATTGTCACGGGGCATCGCGGTGGTTCCGCTTTCAACCTTCGCCCCTTTGATGGCGATGCCAATAATCCTAACCTCCTGACGCGCTACAACTATGACTTAGAGAAAACGACACCCTACAAATATTCGGTTTATCTGGATGACTGCCAAACGGATGTCGCCTTCGCCCCTTCGCATAAATCGGCTATCTACACCTTTAGTTATGGCAACACCAGCACCCATTACCTGCTACTCTCGACGCGGGATGGTGAGTTAAAGGTTCAAGGCAATGCCGTTAGTGGCTATCAAAGGTTAGGCGGCAGCACCAAGGTTTACCTCTATATGCTGCTGAGTGCCAGACCCGAAAAAAGCGGGGCCTTTGAAAATAATGTAGCTCGTTATGGGGTAAATGCGGCTTCCGGTAGAGAGGCGGCGCTTCTCTTGTCGTTTGGCCCGGCCAATTCCCGACTGGCAGTGCGCTATGGGGTTTCTTATATCAGCACAGAGCAGGCCAGAAAGAATTTAGGCGAAGAAATTGGAGACTCCAACCTCGATAAAGTCGCGGCGACTGGCCGGGCCATCTGGAATCAAGCTCTGGGCAAAATCGCTGTGATGGGCGGCTCTGATAACGACAAAACGATCTTCTATACCGCGCTGTATCGAGACTATGAACGCATGGTCAATATCTCCGAAGATGGCCAGTATTATAATGCCTTCGACGGCCAAGTCCACAGCGACAATGGAGTCAGTTTCTATACCGACGACTGGAGTTGGGACACTTATCGCGCCCTGCATCCTCTTCATGTGCTGATTAACCCCCAGCAGGAAGCCGCCAAAGTTGCTTCTTATGTGCGCATGGCCGAGGCCGATAAAGACGGCTGGGTGCCCACCTTTCCGGGCATTAATGGCGATGGTCATGCCATGAACGGCAAGCACTTCGCGGCCATCATCTGGGATGCTTATAGCAAAGGGCTGCGCGGCTTTGACCTGGCGACAGCGTATGCCCATTGCAAGAAGACTTTTATGGAAGAAACTCTGGCTCCCTGGATGCGGGCACCCGCCGGGAGTCTGGATCAATTCTACCAGGACAAAGGCTACTTCCCTGCCCTTAAGCCGGGTGAAGCCGAGACCGCTACGCCCGTCAGCGGAGGCGAAAGACGCCAGGCGGTGGCTGTCACCCTCGCGGCCAGTTACGACGATTGGTGTTTAGCTCAAATGGCTAAAGCTTTAGGCAAAACGGATGATTATAACTTTTTCCTGAAACAATCTTATAACTATCGCAATCTGTTCAATAAGGCGACGGGATTCTTCCATCCCAAAGCGGCGGACGGCAATTTTATCGAGCCGTTTGATTACCGCTTTTCGGGGGGCATGGGCACGCGGGACTATTACGACGAAAACAATGGGTGGACTTATCGCTGGGACGTGCCGCATAATATTGGCGACTTGGTGCAATTGATGGGTGGGCCGCAAAAGTTTATCGAGAACCTGGATCAACTTTATAATGAAGATTTAGGTAAATCCCGCTATGAATTTTATGCGCAACTACCCGATAACACCGGCAATGTTGGCCAGTTCTCAATGGGCAATGAGCCAAGTATGCACATTCCTTACCTCTACAATTATGCAGGTGCGCCCTGGAAGACGCAAAAGCGTGTGCGTTCATTACTGGAAATGTGGTTTCGCAATGATTTGATGGGTGTACCAGGCGATGAGGATGGCGGCGGGCTTAGTGCCTTTGTGGTTTTCTCAGCGATAGGTTTTTACCCGGTAACACCCGGCTCACTCAGCTACAACATTGGCAGCCCGCTATTTAAGCGCGTCACCTTGGATTTAGGCGGGGGCAGAAAATTCATCGTCAACGCGCCAAATTGCTCGCGGGACAATAAATATATTCAGTCGGCGCGGCTCAATGGGCAAGACTGGAATAAGCCCTGGTTCAGCCATCGTGATATTATAAATGGGGGCACCCTCGAATTGGTGATGAGCAATCATCCCAATAAGAGTTGGGGAGCCGCGCCGGAGGCGGCCCCACCTTCTGCCGGGCCGGAAGTGCTTTAGTGGATAAGATTAGTAGAATTTTGAGATAGTATTTCAGTTATTGATTTTCCTTAGTAATAAATTGTCGTCTAGAGCCTCTACTTGGGAGCATAATTAAATTATGAACGTTCCAGCAGATCTGAAGTATTCATCCTCCGATGAATGGATAAGAGTCGAAGGCGATGTCGCCACCATTGGTATCACCGATTACGCCCAGCATGAGTTAGGTGAAGTTGTCTATGTCGAATTGCCCGAAGTGGGAGCCACCGTTTCGCCCGATGTTTCCTTTGGTGTCGTGGAGTCGGTCAAAGCCGTTTCCGAATTACTGTCGCCTGTGGCCGGTGAAGTAATTGCCGTCAATACTCCCGTCTCGGATGAGCCAGCCATCATCAACGATGCGCCTTATACCGATGGCTGGATGATTCGTGTCAAATTAAGTGACACCAACCTGCCCAGCGATCTGATGGATGCTGCCGCTTATACCGCATACCGTGCCGACGGTGGACACTAACTAGGGTTTAGGGTTCGGGGTATAGGGTCTGGTATTGCACAAATGCAATATGCACCAGACTCGTCTATTACGCCCAAACCCTAAACCCTGACCCCTAAACCCTGACCCCTAAACCCTAAAAATGACTTACACAGCTCTTACTGAACACGATAAAGCCGAAATGCTGCGCACGATAGGCGTGGCCTCGATTGATGACCTCTTTGCGGATATTCCTGCCGCCTTGCGCCAGCACGCGAAACTAGACATTGGCGCACCGCTTTCCGAATTAGAAGTGCGCCGCAAGATGAACAGTCTGGCGGCGCGCAATGTCAACTTCGACCAGGCTGCGTCTTTCCTGGGCGCGGGAATGTATGACCATTACATTCCCGCCGTTGTGCCAGCTATTGCCTCACGCGGTGAGTTTGCGACAGCCTACACACCTTATCAGGCCGAAACTTCCCAGGGCACACTTCAAGTTATCTATGAGTTCCAAACTCTGCTCTGCCAACTGACGGGGATGGAGATGGCCAACGCCAGCCTCTACGACGGCGCGACAGCCTTGGCCGAAGCCTTGTTCATGGCGATGGCCGTAACCAAGCGCAGTCGGTTTTTAGTGCCACGCGCTGTTTCCCCTTTCTATCGCCGTGTAGTCAATACCTACATGCAAGGCTTGCCAGTTGCCATTGAGGAAATCCCTTTCGCCGATGGCATCACCGATGCCGAGCAACTAACCTCGCGGCTTAGCAAAGATGTGGCGGCAGTGGTGGTGCAACAGCCCAACTTCTTTGGCTGCCTCGAAGATGTGCAGGCGATTGGTGAAGCGGCCCATGCGCAAGGGGCGCTGCTGATTTCAGTCTTTAATCCAGTGTCGTTGGGCTTGCTGCCGCCACCCGGCTCTTATGAGGCCGATATTGCGGTGGCCGAAGGGCAATCGCTGGGCATTGCGGCCCAGTTCGGTGGGCCGGGCGTGGGTCTCTTTTGCTGCCGCAAAAAGTTTGCACGTTTTGCGCCTGGTCGCTTGGTTGGCACCACCACCGATGAACAGGGGCGCGAGGGATTTACGCTCACGCTGCAAACCCGCGAGCAGCACATTCGCCGCGAGAAAGCCACCAGTAACATCTGCACCAACCAGGCATTATGTGCGCTGATGGCAAGTATTTATCTGAGTGCGATGGGGCCACAGGGCCTTAAAAATTGCGCTGAGCAGTCTTACCATAAAGCGCACTATGCCGCTAAAGCGGTAGCAAAAAGCAAGGGCTATGAATTAGCCTTCAAAGCACCTTTCTTCCATGAGTTTGCAGTGCGTGTACCGTCTTCCGTTGCGGAAGTTAATCAACGCCTGCTGGAAAAGTCCATCATCGGCGGCTACGATTTAGGGCGCGATTACCCCGAACTCGAAAACGTGATGCTCCTCTGCTGCACCGAAAAGCGCACGCGGGAAGAGATTGACCTTCTCGCTAACGCGCTGTAGACCCGCCCCTAAAGGAGCGGGCTGAACCTTAGAAGCCCCTTAAAAGGGGCTAAACACAGATGTAGTCCATGCGTAGCCCCGTTCAGGGGGCTTTTTATCCAACAGCCCGCTCCTTTAGGGGCGGGTCTGACGGTGAACCTATATTAAATATTGAAGTTGATCTTTATGCTTGAGCCACTCCTTTTTGAACTCTCTGATCCTGGTCAATATAATGACTATTTGCCCGCCCTTGATGTGCCGGAAGCTAAACTTGACATGCCAGCGCGCGCGGCGTTGCCGTTGCCGGAAGTAGACGAGCACACGCTCGTCCGCCATTATACACGCCTATCGCACAAGAACTTTAGCATTGATACCGAGTTCTACCCGCTCGGCTCCTGCACCATGAAATACAACCCAAAAATCAATGAGGTTGTAGCTTCTATGCCCGGCTTTGCCCTCGCTCATCCGTTGCAGGATGAATCCACCGTGCAGGGCTGGCTGGAAGTCCTTTATGAAGCACAACGGATTCTGGCCGAAGTTGCCGGGCTGGATGCGGCCACTGTGCAGCCCTTGGCCGGAGCGCAGGGCGAGTTTTGTGGCCTGTTGATGATCCGGGCCTATCATGAAAGTCGTGGCGAGGGTAAGGCACGCACGCGTATTGTGGTGCCCGATTCCGCGCACGGCACCAACCCGGCATCGGCGGCACGTTGCGGTTTCACCGTGACCCAGGTGGCTTCCGATGAGCATGGCTGCGTAGACATGGCGCACATGCGCGAAGCGATGGGGCCGGATGTCGCAGCGGTCATGATTACCAACCCCAACACTCTTGGCGTGTTTGAAAAAGATATTGAGAAGTTGACGGCCTTAGCCCATGAGCATGGTGCCCTCGTCTATATGGACGGCGCAAATATGAATGCCATTCTGGGCCAGGTTAAGCCAGGTGATACCGGTGTAGACGTGATGCACTTCAATGTGCATAAGACATTTTCAACGCCACACGGCGGCGGCGGCCCTGGTGCGGGGCCGGTGGCGGTGCGTAAGATTCTGGAGCCGTTCCTGCCTACGCCTTATGTGGTGAAGCAAGGCGACCGCTTCACCTTCGACTATGATCGGCCTCAGTCGGTGGGGGCGTTGCATGGCTATTGGGGCAATTCAGGCATTGTGCTGCGTGCCCTGACCTATATTCTGCGGCATGGCAGCAGCGGCTTACAGGAGATTTCGGAGAATGCCGTCTTAGCCGCGAATTATATTCTGGCCCGTTTGCGCGGAGTCTATGCTACGGCCAATGAGAATATCTGCAAGCATGAGTGTGTATTAAGTGCCAGTGAACTGCGAGCTAAATATGGCGTTTCGGCGTGGGATATTGCCAAGCGTCTACCCGATTATGGGTTCCACGCCCCGACGGTGTACTTCCCAACCATTGTCAAAGAATCGCTCATGATTGAGCCGACGGAGACAGAAACCAAAGTCACGCTGGATGCCTTCTGCGACGCTATGCTCAAGATCGCTGAGGAAGCCGCCAGTGACCCGGACTTGCTCCATCATGCACCGCACACCATGCCCGTCGGTCGCCTGGATGAAGCCAACGCCGCCCGTTGCCTGAACCTCTGCTGGGCCGCGCCAGAAAATGACTCCTCCTGTCAGAATGGCACCCCGCACGACGCGCACCGTGAAGTGCCACAGGCTTCGACGTATTAGGGTTTCGGGTTCGGGGTCTGGGGTTTAGAGCAACCTTGCAGTAACTCTTCTGTAATTCTCATACTAATTTCATCATTAGCTCAGAACTAAACCCTATACCCCAACCCCCAAACCCCACATACTGGCGCTTGCTTCTCCACCCCGCCGCCACTGGCGCGTGGAATATGGCGGTGGATGAAGCCTTGCTGCTCAGCCACACTCCTAGCGCGCCGCCCACGGTGCGCTTTTACGATTGGCAACCATCCTGCCTGTCTTTAGGCCGTTTCCAACGCCTCAACGAAACTATCCACTCCGCACTCCGCACTCCACACTCTGCACTGGATATTGTGCGCCGTCCCACTGGGGGGCGAGCAGTTTTGCATCAGTATGAAGTGACTTACAGTGTGGTGATTCACAAGGAGCAACTGCCACCAGAGTCACGCTCGGTGTTAGGCTCCTATCGCTGGCTGAGCAATGGTTGGGTGGAAGGGCTGCAACAACTAACAGTTCAGGCCGAGTTGTCCAAAGCTAATGTCGGGCTACACTCAGGCACGGCGAATTGCTTTTCGTCCACTGCACAGTGCGATTTTCTGGTGGCAGGTAAAAAACTGATAGGGGCCGCCCAGTGTCGGCAGCGTGGGGCGATTTTACAACATGGCTCATTGCTCGTGGACTTGGATCGTGCCCTCTGGGAATCGTTAGTCGGTGGCTCCATGCACGATACGGTGACCTTAAAATCTTTGGGCATAGCGGCAACACGCGAGGATATTATTCGCGCCTTATGTGCTGGCCTTGAACGAACGGCGCAGATGCAGTTGGAGCGGGGAGAAATGACAGCAGATGAAAGCACGGTGGCGCATCGTTTGCACAGCGATAAATATACGCAATCGTCGTGGACGGAACACGGCGATAAACACCAGAATTAAGTGCCCTGGCCCGTAAACTGAGGTAACATTCATCACTTTCGGACGATAAGATGCCTCTGTCCAGGCGCAACTACGACGGGTTTTCGGTAATCTATAGATATAAGTTGGCATCCGGGGTCTTGGCATGTGGGGTGTGCCGCGTTATAATGACGGCACGACCCAATAAAACCGTTCTCAGGGTGCCGCAGTCGCTCCGCGATGCCGCGCCGAAAGGCAGTGCCTACTATGTCCAAGAAGATTTTAGCCGTTGACGATGAAAAACATATCGTGCGTCTGGTGCAAATTAACCTCGAACGCGAAGGCTATGAAGTCGTCACGGCCAGCAATGGCCGCGAAGCTTTAGAAAAAGTCGCCGCCGAGAAGCCCGACCTGCTCGTGATGGATGTCATGATGCCGGAAATGGATGGCTTTGAAGCTCTAAAAAAGCTAAAGGAAGATGCCGCCACTGCTGATATTCCCGTAATTATGCTGACGGCTAAAGCCCAGGATGCCGATGTTTTTCGGGGTTGGCAGAGTGGAGCCGACTTATATCTGACCAAACCGTTTAACCCACAGGAATTAATTACATTCGTCAAACGCATCTTTCAGGGGCAGGCGGATGGTGACGACACCTATGACTTAAGTGCCGACAATACCTTTGATTTAAATGATATGGATGAGACTTTAACACCACCATCCAGTTAACCTGTTAGTTTTACTGAGTCGTTACCATTAAAGGATCAACAAAGAGAAGAGTGACGCGAAAAGCATTCTGCCGCGCTTTAAGGGTGATCTATGGCACTAGGAAAGTTACAAACTGCGGGAGCATCAGGATTAGACACCTCCCTATTGGATACCCCAACCTTGAACACTGACGCCATCACAGACGCATTGAACGATTCCTCAGCGAAGGGCAGTGCCGTGCTCTATGGCGCAATGGCCGTCGGAGTGCTGGCCGGGGCTGCCATTTCAACTTATTTGTGGCGGCAGCGAGTTCGCGCATTAAATTTGCTCAATCTCTCACCACTGGAGCGCGCCGAGGAGATTATTGCTAACTGCGAAAGCAAGTTAGAAGACATCGAGCGCGCTTTTGAAAATATAAAAGGGGGGCGTTAACGAGCGCGTGATGTGACGGACGAAGTGGGGGAGTGTCTCAGCAAGTTGTGTTGTCCTGTTTCCAGAGGACTCAGCATTTTGCTACCAGGTTTCTGTCTATCTATTCGTCGTTATGTCGTTTGTCGTTAAGCCCTTTCGTTACGCAAAATGTCTACTACGCTAACCACCCGCTGGCAAAATAATGCGCGGGGTGCGAAGCCCTTGAGTCCGATGCCAAAAGCGCCTACCCCTCGGCCCGTATCCAACGCTCCTGTCACCTCCGCGTCTGCTTCCCGGTCTAAAGCCAGGAGGAATGAGGACGGGCGGGCTGCTGTCGCCCAGGATGCTGTTGCCCCGGATGCGGCGGACACTCTCACCGATGATAACATCACGGATGAGGAGACTACCGCAGCACCGGATACCGACGCCGCTACAGAAACCCTGAACTCCGACGAGGCGGCGGAGGTTGCCGGAGCAGATGAGGTGGATACAGCCCCGGCTATCGCTGCCGCGCCGCCCGATCCGGCGCGGGCGCAGTTTCTGCAAACCCTGCAACGCGCCAAGGAAGGCGACCTCAAAGCCTTTGAGGAGATTTTCCAGCTTTATCACCGTCGTATCTATAACGCTGTTTATGGCATGTTAGGTGATCCTGATGATGCTCAGGATGTTACTCAGGATGTCTTCATGCGCCTGCATGACGCGCTGCCGACCTTGCGCGCTGATGAGGCATTTTCCACCTATCTCTATCGCATCGCGCTTAACCTGTGCCGTGACCGCGCCCGTCGTAAAAAACGCGTGCGCTTCCAGAGCATGGACACGCCGCGCACCGATGAGAGCGGCGAAAGCGAACCGATGGAGTTCCCGGACTTAGCCAAACTGCCGGAAGAAACCATCACCAACGAAGAGTTGCAAAAGCGGGTGCGTGAAGCGGTGCAAACATTGTCAGAAGACCACAAGGCGGTTATCATGATGCATCATTTCCAGGGCATGGAAGTGAATGACATCGCTCGGATTCTGCATGTGCCCACTGGCACCGTCAAAAGCCGCCTGGCCCGTGGTCGTGACCAACTCCACCGCAAGCTACGCAGTTATTTGAATATGTAGAGGCCGGATGCTTGTTTCTGGATGCAAGATACTGGCGAGTTGGGGTTAGCTAACCCAAGTTGCTATGCACCACCCGTGAATGAATTCACGGGCTGCAAAACAAAGTCGCCCTGCGGCGACTGGGGTAGTCCGCGCAGGTGGACTTGGTCTTGCAGCCGGTGGTTTCAACCACTGGCCTATTGTATCCAGCGACCAGCCTCCAATCTCTCACGAGAGGCACCCAACTTGCAGCCAACTTCCGACAGCAATTAACCAAATAGTAAGGAGCGTGCGATGGGCACAGTGACAAAATCCATAGTGGTAAATGCTCCCATAGCGCAGGTGTTCGCCTTTTGGAAAAACTTCGAGAACTTTCCTCGCTTTATGGAAAATATCGAGGCTATTCAGGTGGTCGGTCAAGATATAACCCACTGGAAAGCTAAGGGGCCACTTGGCACTGCGATTGAATGGGATGCCAAAACCACTTACGTCGAAGAGAATAAGAAAATCGCCTGGCAAACTATTGATGGACAGATCGAAACCCACGGGGCCGTGACTTTTAAGGAAAACGGGGAGAACCAGACTGAAGTCACCGTTGGCCTGGAATATCAGCCACCCGGTGGCGTTTTAGGAGAAGCGGTAGCCAAACTCTTTTCCGACCCCGAAGACCAACTCTCTGAGGATTTGAACCGTTTCAAGCAGGTGGCCGAGAGCGGCGATTTCTCCATCATGAGCAGCCATGCAACTTCCGGCAGTGGCAAGCCTAACGCGGCAGCTTACACTGGCGGCAGTGAGTCTACCCTGGTTGGAGAAAACAAATCGTCATGAATACCAGCAGCACAACGAATGCTCCCCATCCCGTGACGGGGGCATCTCAAGGCAGCGAAGCCTCTCAAACGGGTGGCTCCAGCACCAGCCGCGAGGACGTTGCCACACATGGCACCCCCGACTCGACCTATAGCACGAACGCTACCGACCCCGAAGTCGATGTAGAGAGCGTCCGCGATGCGAGCACCGATGGCAATCAAGCGGAAGAAGTCGAAGGCGTGCGTTCTGGCACGGGTTAAACCAAAACCGTACATCTAGTTGTAAGCCCATAACGAACCCGTAGCGTGAGCAACGGGTTCGTTATTTTTACGCTGCCTTACGCTTGTAATAACTTCACCACTGCCGCTGCCTCTTTGCCACCCTTTTTAGCGTGCGTCAAGAGGGAGATACCATGTGGCCCCAGCGCATTCCTAGCCTCTGGCTGAGCCGCTATAATCGCCTGCACAACTTCCGCCCGGCCCAACATCGCGGCAGCAAAGATGTCCAGGCGTGCGCCTCTTTCCACGAGATACAGAGCAATATCTTTTCGCCCCATGTGTGCCGCCGCGCCTAAACCCGTCTCCCAATCGCCGCCACCCCAATCCCAGGCTGCATTGAGCAAACCTGGCTCTTGTTCCAGCATCGCCTTGACTCGCTCAAAGTTGCCATGTGCTTCATTGACAAACTCACAAACCATGTCCGCCGCCAGTGCCGATTTCTTGCCCATCTTGTTTCTCCCCTTATTGTTTCATTAATCTCAGTGAAATTAATTAAGATCATTATGAATGCTGGGCCAGTGCCTGTCAAGCAGCCTTTATTGCACTGCTGCGATTTCGCCTAAGGCAAGGGCATTGGGTGTTACATATACTTTGAGGGTAGTTCTAATACCGCAATACGGCGGCTGCATCAGTTATGGATAACAAACCCACAAACCAACTCCCAAACCCTAACGGCGATAAAAAGGGGCTGCACCCATCCGTAACAGCGGCCAGCATCAGTGCGGGGGCGGCTATCATCGGTGGTCTACTGGCCAGTCCGGTGCTGGTCAACATGATGAGTCACGGCACACCACCCACGGCCACGACTGTAACTGCCACGGCTCCCACTCCCGTCCAGGAGCAACTACCTGCCTTTGAGCAGGGGTACACCTACAAGCTCAGAGACATCCAACGGGTAGAAATGACAGCCCTACCAAACACCCCGCTCACCAAGCGGGCCAGAAACTTCCTACGGTTAACAGAAGTGTCTTTCAATACTACGGGCGATAAATTCAAGATTGAGCTGACCATTAGAAACAACGAATCCACCCCTATCATGGTTGACCCTAAACCCGACTATTTTGTGTTGGAGGATGAGCACAGCCAGAAGGCCAATCTGCTGAGTATGTACCATGAGGGCCGGGAATTGCTTAGCCCCGGCCAGGAGCGCAAAGTCTTGTTCTTCTATGAAGCCACCGGCTGGTATGGCAAAACCACCGCTGCTAATTACATTTACTTTCGCGTCGAAAACTTCGACCCGATTCAACGGGAAACGTGGAAGATGAAAACCGTGCCGCTGGCGAGCTAAAAGATAAATGTAGCTCTTCTTACAGACTAGACGCAGAGTTACTGCTACGCGTCAGTCAGCGGTGTGGTTTGGGGCCGTAACAGGTACGCGATAGCCAGGGCCAGTGCGCCGCCTGCGAAGGTATCATAAATACGCACTACCGCAATTTGCCAGTAGCCAGGCATGGCAATGTTAATCATTAAGACCACAAAGGGTGTCAGGAAGACGACGTACATACCATAGTTGTTAGGGGCATGGGAATAGGCTAAAACCGCCAGCACAACCAGCAGGATGTCGAGGATAACCACATCTCGAATGGTGGCAGCTAACAGCACAGCTAACAGGCCACCGACAACCGAGCCAACCAGTCTTTCCAGGGCACGTTGCTGCGTAGAGGGCAAGTCGGGCTTAATGATGACCAGCACCGTGATAATCATCCAGTAGCCATGCTCGATATGTAGCCCTTTATAGAGTGCTACCGCCAGGGCGGAAACCACTCCCAGGCGCAAGGCGTGCTGAAAGGTCGGGCACTGCCAGGTTAGAGCACCAGCAAATTGTTGGAGCCAACCACTTAGTTTTTGTTGGCCTGCTGTCGTTGCATCTGATTGCGATAGCGGGGCTGCTGTCTCAGGGCTAACAGCTTCGTTATCGGTATTATTGAGAGCGGGTAACTCTTGTAAAATTCTCCATAGCAACAGGGTCAGGGCCGTACACCATAACCCACCGAACCAAAATTCCACCATACGATCTAACCCGACATCTAAGGGGGCAGCCATGCCCAAAGTGACAGCAAACACAAGCGTCATCACAAAGCCGATGTTCATAGCCACAACGCCATAGATGCCGAGTAATCCGCCAACAAAAGCCCACACAAACATGAGCAAGATAGAAAGCCAGACCACATTGCCAACCACTGTGCCCATTAAGCCAGACACAGCAGCAACGGTGGATGCAATGAGCATGGAGCGCAACGTGGCTCCCGGTTTATCGTTCACCGAGGTATAGAGGCCCCCTAAGCCGATCATTAATCCGACAGTCGGATAACCCATGATTTGCCCTACAATCAGGGGCGCGGTGGCCGCGACTGCCGTGCGGACAGCCGGGGCCTCAACACGTAATATGTTGCACCAATTAAAAGGCGCGCACTCAGCGGACGGCTCTTTTATCAGCACTCTACCAATTTGCTTCAGCATGACCAAGCGAAACCTATCTAAAATGTCAGTCCCGAATGGTTAGGAATAGCAGGTTAAAAGCCAAGACGCGCGGTTTAGCCAATTTAGCAAACGGGAGTAGCTCAATCTGGTAGGTGCGAGTTCAAGGCGCGTGATGGGGCAAGGGCGCTCCAGAGGGTGCGGGAAACGCGGAATAACGCGGAAATTAGCTCGCTGCCTTGCCCAGCCCTCAATATGGATTGATCTCCGCCCGCGACTGATCGAGACAGATGGTACAGATGCATGGGACTCCGTTGGCAACGGGATTGGTGTTCAGCCAACGCGATGTAGAGCGAGTCGGGAGGAGGACACCTTCTAAGAGGAGGATACCTCCTAACAGGAATATACGCGGTGGACACCCCTTTGTGGAGTTGAATCCGTGTCGGTTGAAAAGACGTTGAAAACACGCCCAAAAGTTGAAGACTTATTTTGAATGGTGGCTGGTGGCGGGGCAGGCCCACGCGTCTTGAACTCGCACCTACTAGATTGAGCCACTGCCTGGCAAACCAAGGAAATTTATACGAAGGGGATGGCCAAAAGAGGAAAAAAGAATGAGGGAGCATAACACAGGGGAGTTAGCATCAGACTCCCTCATTCTTTAGGGCACAATACTATTTTAAAGCCACGCAAGTGTCTTGTCTGTGCGGTAGCGGACATAACTCGAAAAATTCTTAAAATCATCAAAGAAAGATGGGCCGGGGCTGGGGCAGAGGCACATCTTTGAAAGTTACGGTGCGCGCGGGGCCAATGGCGCGTATCTCATCCGTTACCACTTGCACATTAAGTGTCGTCGCATTGGCGGCAGGTGGCAACAGAAAAACTGTCCAACGGTACGGCTCCGGTGGCATGGTGGCAACCAGGGCATCGGCAGGAGCCACCGCACTATATTTATTGGCGTTTAAATCGCGCCCCTGGTTATCGTGGGCAAATGTAAAATTCAGATTTTGCTTTGTCTCTTGACCAGTTCCATTACCCGCAGTTGGTACCGCTTCAAAAACTAAAGCCAAACCCCGCGCTGGCTGAAGCTTATCCCGTAGTTTTCGAGGGGCGCCGGAGAGTTGATCTGGCTCGTTGAAGTAAATCACTCGTCGCAATATGGTGCGCGCCCCACTCGCTCCTTTAACTTCCTGGTTGACTTCTGCAATAGCACCCGGCTGAGGGATGGGCACAGCGGAGAAGTTAAAGACCTGGTGCCAATGCTGCACTGGCTCAACCACCGCCTCTATCGAGAATTTTTCCGGTTTGTGATTGTCCGGGAAGGAAAACGACAAAGCTTGATCCCACTCGTGCGCGTGGGCTGGACGGCCATCCAATTTAAAATAGAGATGATCACTGTTTAGCTCATCCCATTCCGCTTTGTATTCCTTACCAGCCTGGTCGCGCCCCACCATATCTTTAATAAACCATTCGCGGGGGGTGTCGAGTCCACGGGCCGTGGTGGGATTGGAAGCTGCTAATAAGGTGTCTGCCAACCAGAGCCGCGCCCGCAGATTATAATCACTGGCGTCCAAGCTTTGCCATTCGGCCTTAACACCCTCGGCTTCAGTTATCAGAGAGTTTGGCGGCTCGGCAGCGGCTTGTTTGGGAAGAGCATCCGCTTCAACGGCGGCCAGCGTTGGCAGCTCTAAGTCGAAACGGAAATGCTTGAACCATTGCGGCTGCTTTAAGCTGGGAGCGTTTTCGCTAACGCGCACGGCCACATTGAAGGTTTTGAGAGCTTTAGGAGGCAAAGAGCGAATAGGGAACGTATAGCGATTGCCCTGGCGACTGCTGGAACCACTGAGTTCCAACGCTTTGCCAGTGCTATCGGTGGCTCCAGTTAGCTCTAACTCGACATCAGCATCTGGCACCGTTAGCGACCAATCCCACCGCACCGCCAATTCCAACTGCCCCTCAACGGCCCCTTCGTTGTCCTTAACGGCGTGCGCTGTCACCTGCTCTAAAACCACTGGCGTGCCATGTATCGTGGCTAGGGTGCGATTGACTGGGACTGGCTGCTCGAACTTTTGCGGCAAGGGCACGGCTTTAAATTCTAACGTCTCTTGAAACTTTCCATCGGCATTGGCTGGCGCGGCGGGGTCGAGCAGAGCGAAATCGGCTGTGACATGATCCCAGTAGGGTGCGACATCGCGCCATTTATCAAATCCCCCGTCGGACGAGCGCGACATCTCGCGTTGATATAATGGTTCGCCGGTGGGTAAAAATAAGCGCACTTCGGCTATTCTGGCGGTCAGTTTCTTATCCGTAGCGGGGGGTGTGCCCTGTGCCGCTGCCTGAGCGGAAGTTTTGGCTATAGCAGGATGCACATCATAATCGAGAATAAACCCTTTCTGCAAATCTTCGTTCGGGTCAAAGCTTAGTCGTCGCCGCTCCGCTCCCGTATAGAAACCAGCCTTGCGAATACTAAGCGTGATACCATCCATCGTCTGCTCTAACGGCAATGTCCCCTGCACCGATTGAGCAATCGCAGGCACGGAGCAGAAGAGTAGCAATCCACCTACCCGGCAAAACAACCTGGGGGTATGGAAGCCTGCGTAACGCTTTTTCATGGGCCAACTCCTTTAGCAGCAGGTGTATATACAGAAACTTAATAGAAAATCACTTGAGTTCTGCCTTCAGGTGGTCTATAATAAAGCCACTTTTCTGCCGTTATCATCAATCTTAGCAATGCCAAGTGTTGCTATGCGTACCTCATTCGTCCGATAGCCATAAATTCGCACCGACAATAACGTAGCTGTCGTTATTTTCTTAGGAGGTTTCAGCAATGGTAAAGTTTCGTCCAGACGCATTTCAGGCCAGTCAAGGTTGGCGGGGTTCAGAACGAATGCGCCGCCTCATGGTAGCGGTGGGCCTTAGCGGTCTTAGCGCGGCGGTTGGCTCCTTAGTTCTGGTCGGCTGCGGTGGCGGTTCATCCAGTGCGATTAGTAGTGAAAGTAGTAGCAGCACCTCGGTAACGCGCAGCGAGGTGGCAACAAGAGATATTCCTGGTACCACGGCCACATTAGCCCAGGTAACACGCGGACGGGTGCTGGTAACTTCATTGGGCTGTGCAGACTGTCATAATCGCGGCAATGATAACCCGAGTGACCCGCATTGGATGGCCGGTTATCTGCCAGGCACGCCAGGGCAGCCCTTCCAGGTTGGCCCCTTCCAGACGTTTCCTGCCAACCTCACACCTGACGCTACGACTGGCATCGGCCAGGAGACGGATCGCCAGATTTACAACGCTTTGAAGTTTGGTCTTGATCCCAGCACAACTCCCAGTGTTGTTATCACTACGCACACACCGGGCACCGATCATTTCCCGGCACAACCGCACTACCTGGCTCCGCCCATGCCGTGGCCTTCGTTCCGGCACCTGCCCGATGCCGACCTGTGGGCCATTGTCGCTTACCTCAAGCATGGCATTAAGCCTGTGCAAAACAAAGTGCCAGATAGCCAGTTCCCACCCGACTTCTGGGCGCACACTTATGCATCCTCTAAAGTCGGCCCAGCAGATTTTCCGCCGTATCCCTCTGGCAACGAGAAATTCACGCCTTAATGCGGTGTAACTAAATCGCGGTTATTAGATTGCCCGTATGAGTTATCATGATACTCATACGGGCAATCTGTTCTATATCTGAAGGAGTCAAGGGAGTTTCTCATGAGAAAACAAGCCAATAAAGTCCTGCTGGTCATTTTAGGAATAGGTGTTCTAGCCAATCTATGGAATTCGCAAGCGGCCACTGCTGCCGTCGTAAAAGTATCGGTGGTGAACTTTACTTATGTGCCAGATACAGTCACCATTAATGTGGGAGACACCATTATCTGGACGGCCACTGCCGACCATCACACCGTAACTGCCGATAATGGCTCCTTCGATTCTTCCAATGGCACCGGGCAAACCCTGCCGCTTAATGGCACCTTTTCCCACACCTTCTCCACGGCTGGCACCTTCCCCTACCATTGCGAGGTGCATGGCGCTGCCGGGGGTATAGGCATGTCGGGTAAGGTTATCGTTAATTCCGGCTCTACCGCAGGGTCTTCTATTAGCGGACGTATTGTGAGCAGCGCGAGTCTGACTCAGGGCATTGGGGATGTGGTTATCGCCAGTAAATCCAGCAGTGGCAGCGTGGTGACCACAACAACAGCCCCGAATGGTAGCTATCGCTTCTCGGCTGTGCCAAATGGTTCTTACACCCTTACCCCTACTCTCAATGGTTTCGGCTTCAATCCGGCCTCGGCTACAGCCACCGTCAGCGCCACTAATTCCCCGGTGGTGAACTTTACCGCCACCGCCCTCGCCAATATTAACGATGTGATAATACCCGGTGTGGCGCGCGGCACCTTCCCTGCCTCGCCTGGTACCCTGGTCACGATTACTGGCTCCAACTTCACCGGCATTACAGCTGTGAAATTTAATAATACCAATGCCACTTTTCAGGTCGTTTCACCAGTTGAAATTGTGACGGCAGTACCAGTCGGCGCCACGACTGGCCCAATTACCGTTACCAATGGTGGCGGCATCGCTCACGGGCCAACGATTACAATTGTCACACCGCGCACTCCCGTTATTATTGGCTTCTTCCCTTCTGGCGGAGCAGTCGGCAGCAGTGTGGTCATTAATGGCACGGGCTTAACTGGGGCCACGGTGCGCATTGGCAACACTCTCGCACCAGTCACTCATAATACCGCTACATCTATAACCGCCAGGGTGCCAGCCTTAGCCCAGACTGGCCCGCTGACCGTTACCACAGCCAGTGGCCAGACGGTTAGCTCTAACTCCTTCATGGTAGCTCCCATAATAACGGGGCTTTCTCCCCTGAGTGGCAAAGTCGGGAGCATCGTGACGATCAAAGGACTGAACTTCTTCGGCGTAACTTCTGTGCGCTTTAATGGGGTTGATGCCACGTTTATCGCCAACTCCTCTACGCAACTTACCGCCGCCTTGCCAGTCGGTGCCACCACTGGCCCAATCACAGTAACCACAGTGGTCGGGACAGGAACCAGCACCTCGTCGTTTACCGTGCGTTAAAAGCAAAAGAGGTCGCCTTGAATTCAGGGCGACCTCTTTTGCTTTATGGCTTCACGCGATTCAACCCTTCTCTCGAATCTCCGATAATGGCTTGGCGTTGCCAAAGACGGGCGTGGCCCCACCATCGGCAGCAGCCCAGCGCACAGCATTAGCAATGACGCGCAGCACTTCTTCGTTGTGGTAAGTAGGATAACTCTCATGACCGGGACGGAAGTAGAAAATCTTGCCCCTGCCACGCGTATAAGTGCAGCCACTACGGAAGACTTCGCCGCCTTCAAACCACGAGATAAAAACGAGTTCGTCGGGCTGGGGAATATCGAAGAACTCACCATACATTTCTTCTTTTTCGATTTCGATATACTGCCCTAACCCCTCGGCAATGGGGTGGCCCGGTTGCACGACCCAGAGTCGCTCGGTCTCGTTGGCTTCGCGCCACTTGAGGTTGCAGGTGGTGCCCATCAGGGTTTGGAAGATTTTCGAGAAGTGACCCGAATGGAGCACAATCAGCCCCATGCCTTCAAGCACTCGCTTCTGCACGCGTTTAACAATCGCATCATCCACTTCTCCATGCGCCATGTGACCCCACCAGGTCAGCACATCGGTGTTCTTTAAGACCCGTTCGGTCAGGCCATGCTCTGGCTCATCCAGGGTAGCGGTAGTGACCTTAAAGCCTTCCTGCTGGCGCAGCGATTTCGCAATGGCCCCGTGAATGCCGCGCGGATATATTTTCTTAATATAGTCGTTGTGCTGCTCGTGCCTGAACTCATTCCAAATCGTCACCCTAATTGGTTTCGACATGACGATAATCTCCTTTAACAATCGGTTTTCTGTTGCCCTTATAACTATACCCTTTAGAGAGACGAAAAGAGAAGACCTCTCCCAGTTAGGTGCCTGCTTGCTCGATTTTAATATCGTCAATATCCAGGGTGCCAGTGGTGTTATGTAAAATGGGCGTGAGCTTAATATAAACTGCGCCAGTGGGAATTTCGGCCCGCATGGTAAAAATCCGCCAGCTCTTGGTGTCTTGTCTCAGGTCGGGCGTGACGGGCCAGTCACCCACGCGCTGCCCGGTGGCATTCATAAAGGTGTAACCCAGCCGGGCGTTCTCCCAGGGCTGGGTGCCTGCTTTGAGGTTCTTAGCGCGTTCCCGAACTCGCAGCGTTATCGCCTTCCAGGTCGGATCAAGCTTAAAGTAATTATCCACAAAGACGCTCACCTGCGGATTCTGGTTGGTCAATCGTAAGAAATGATTGCCGTCTTCTTCAACCACCTTAATCTGCGGGCTATTCAGTTCCCATCCTAATGGTTGGCCGTTGTCATCTAGAGTCTCAAAGGAGCCTTCGGGGAAGCCAGGGCGAATCGTTTTTGTGGTAAGCGGCGGATTACCAATAACTTGAATATCATCGAGATCAAAGGTGCCCGTGGTCAGCATCATAATGGGTTGCAGATTGATAAGGGTCGCACCGGGAGGCACAGGAACCACCACTTCGCGGTTGACCCAATCCGAATCAGTAGTCAACTTAGGCGTATCAGGGTAATCCCCAATTCTCTCGCCGATGCCCTTCTCGAAGATGAAGCCCAGCCGCGCACTCTCCCAGGTCTGCTTTCCCACTTTCAGATTTTTTGCTCGCATTCGCACCCGCACTTTAACCGATTTCCAGGCCGGATTTAAGCCCACACGATTTTCCAGGTAAAAGGTCGCTGTGGGATCATTATTGGTGAGGCGCAAGAAGTGGTTACCCTCTTCTTCTACGACCCTCGCGTGTTGACGGTCTCCCAGCACCCAGCCAACGGGATTGCCCTTTTTGTCGACATCTTCAAAAGTGCCTTCGGGAAAATCAGGGGCATCCGGCTCTGGCTCAACCGTTGTATTGGGCGGCGAGTTAGGATTAAGGACAGGAGGTGCCACCACGCTAGTTTCAGGGCTATTCTCACGAAAACTATAGACGCCTCCCTCAGCCTTATCCCACACCGCAAGGGCGCGGGCGGTCAACGGCTGGCCACTGCCACTATCCAGGCCAATCACAATGGCGAAGTCGCCTGCTTTCAGATCGGTCAATGTCACTTTACGAGTAGCCGCGCCGCGCACATACAGCAGAGTTGCCTCATTAAGCACAATAGTCTTCGGCTTTGGCGTGTCGAAAGGTCGGGTGCGGCCACTGGGGACAGTGAATGAATCCGCATTCAAGACAAAACTCTTCTGGTCGAGATTAAGCTTGCCTATTTTGCCATCCAGTCGCAGTTCACCTGCATTTACAGAGAGTTCGCCAGTGGGGTTAGGAGTCTGTGCCCAGCCTGGCATTGTCTCTGCCTGAGCTAAAGTCATAGCCGCAAATACCAGTATCACCAATGCGTGTAATGGGAGCGGTTTCATAAGCGATTCTCTTTTAAACAGGGGCGCACCGCCCTGTGGCACTCCTACAGCTAACCTTAACCCTCTACCACAATGCAGAATGGTAGCCAGTGCAGACTGCAACCAACTACCATTCAGGATTTGTTATTTAGACTGTAACGGCAAACGGGAGTTGCTAAAGGCTTATGGCTGCGGTGGCTTGGGCAACTCGGTGCTGGTGAAGATGTCGGCTGTCACCTGCTGCTCGTTAGAGACTTCCAATTTCGCCATATCTGGGACTTTAATACCATAGTCATCCAGCTTAATCGGAAAGGTAGCGCGCACATGTAACAGGTCACCAGGCAGACGGCGGGCTGTGTCGGGGCCACCTGCAATCGGCATCACTTCAATCTTGGCCTGCACCGGATGGGTAACGCCATGCAATTCCAGAGTGCCTTCGACATTAAATTCTAACGGTTTACCAGTAATATTGGCCAACGAGGGCAAAGGCCCGGATCTGCCTATCTGAATGGGACGAGTAAGAGTGAAAGTTGCTTTAGGATACTTCGCCGTATCCAGCCACATGGCACTGCGCATATGCTCATTGCGCAATGGAATACCATTATCCAGCGAAGCCGTATCCAACTCAAAACGCGCCTGTGGATTTTCCAGTACGTTAGCCGGATTGAGATGAATCTCGCCTGTCACCTGATTAGTGCGAGTGAGGATGGTCTCAATGGGTGCCCGTGATTCAATCATGACCACGTTGCGTCCGACCGGGTCATTTGCATAGTAAATGCGAAATGCGTCCTGGGCCATGACTAGTGTAGCCGTTGTTGCCACGAGTCCTGCTGCCGTCAATGCTCCTTGAGCGATTCGTTTCATGTAGGGATTCTCCATTTATAAAGATGGTCTGCTTAGATTCTACTCTCTTTCAGCGCCGGAACATCCAACTCCACAACCTGACCGCTTTTCGATGAGCGCATGGCGGCATCCAGGATAGCAATCCCACGCCGCACTTCTTCCGGCTTCACCCACAGGTCAGCCCCATTGGTTAGCACATCAGCAATGTTCTCATAGTAATTGCGCCAGCGGCCTGGCAGGGTGGGAACAATTTTTTCCTCACGGTTATCGTTGATGCGGGCATAGTTCCGGGGGTCTTCGCGGGCAGCGTCTATATTGCCTGCTTTCATGGCGTCCTCCTGCGGGTCAAGCCCATATTTAATAAAGGTCGCCTTGGTGCCTCGCGCATAGAAGCGTGGCTTGCTGATAGCCGACAGGCTGGAAAGGTCGCAAACTCCAGTGCGGCCATCCTCAAAACCCACCATAAACATCGCTTCGCTTTCCACATCGGCGTCTGGAAAGTCATAGTTCATGCGGCAATAAACGCTTTGAATCGCCTGTGGGAAGAGCATCGCCAGTTGGTCAGCTAAGTGCGCGCCCAGGTCATAGAAGCGACCACCGCCCATTGCCGCCTCACCACGCCATCCGGTGGGTGCGCCAAAACGATCCCACGCCATCTCCAACCAGCGCACATCGCCCAACGCGCCATCGGCCATCGTCTGGCGCAGCGTCAGATAATCGCCATCCCAGCGGCGATTCTGAAAGACGGATAGTAACTTACTCTCGGCCTGCGCGGTGGCAATCATGCGGTCACACTCTTCGAGATCAAGCGCCATCACTTTATCCGTCACCACATGCTTACCAGCGCGCATGGCACGAATGGAAAGCTCAGCGTGCGTGTTATTGGGCGTGGCCAATACGACTAAATCCACTTCCGGGTCTTCAATGACCTGCTCGAAGCTTTCATAGGCTTTGCAACCGCGTTCGGTGGCAATTCTTGCGCGGGTGGCCGCGTCCCGCGAGGCGATGCCGTGCAGGATCATGCCTGGCACCAGACTGATGAGATAACTATGGAAACTTTTACCGGCGAACCCGTAGCCAATGACAACCGCACGCGGCTTAGACATTTATAGACTCCTGATATTGATTGGTGGATTTAAAGACGCGAGGCAACACGACATAAATGGCATCACCTGAGCTTATCTGCTTATGAATTCTGACGGTTTTGAGCCAATAGGACAAGGCTCAGGAAGAGTTATTTAAAGCTTTTAGCAGGAAGGCCAGAACAGAGGAAACGAGGAATAAAGATAGGGAATTATGGAGAAGCGTGTGCCTGCTGCGTCGCGCACTCAAGATGTAGCCACTTAATTTCCTGCTTTCCCGACTTCTGCTCTTCCTGCTAAAGTATTTAGAACTTAAAGTTAAGGGGTGCCTGCGGCTTTGGCTTCACGGCCTCCGGTTTTAGCAGCCTGGGCCACAGAGACGGCAGGCAAGCCCTGCCAGAGACGATAAAGTTGAGTGGCCGTGACAATCGCCAGGGCCGTGAGGGGCGCGGCAAAAAGCACACCCCATAAGTGACCGACTTCAAAGCCCGCCAGGAGCACAAACAACACCAGAACTTCATGCAGACCCAACGCCGCACCGACTAATCGAGGATAGAGAATCTTAGAGCCAGCCTCGTTAATGACAACAAACAAGACAATGACCAATACCACGCGCATTCCGGGGCTGACGAAGCCAGGGGGGGCAATCGCAGCAGCGATAATAGCCGGAATCGCGCCTAAATACGGCCCGACGACTGGAATCAAAGAAGCAAACACCACAAAAATGCCAATGACTAACCAGAATGGCACTTGTAAAACAGCGCAACCTAGAGCCGCTGCCGCGCCCATAACAAGAGCGAGAATCAGTTGGCCGCGCACAAAGCCGCCGAGGATGCGATTGACATCATTTTGCCATTGCTCCGCATACGGCTGCACAGGTGCCGGAAGACTATTATGCATCCCTTCGCGCATCTCTTTACTATAAATAAGAAAATAGAGCGCAATCAGCACCACTAAGACGCTTTCAACTAACGAGGCGGAAAATCGTTCCGCCATTTTTACCGCATTGCCCGCAAACTCTTGCACTCTGGCTTTAACCGCAGGAGGTGGGTTATTAACATAATCTTTCGTATTGACAGGAATATCATGCGCCGTAGCCCACTGGTCTATATTTCCCAGAACCGCCAGTGCCCGGTCTTTGATAACGTTTTGATCCCGCACCAAGACCTGCACCTGATGCACCAGAGTTTTGCCCAGCAGCACTGTGCCCAGGGCGGATAGGCCAATCAACACCACAAATACCACGGCCACGCCCACCCAACGCGGCCGCTCCTTACCGCCAAAGGAGCGCACTTTATTAACCAGGGGGTCTAAAGCATAAGCGACCAATGCACCCAAAGAGAAAAGCAGCAACGTATGCGCGATAAAACCTAATAAGCGCACCGCTACGGCCAGCGCCATCACCAGAGCCAGGCAGGTAGTGACCCGAACCAGCAAGCGCAGCCATTTGGTGATGGACATATCCACCACGGCTGGGTCGGTGGGAGCATTATTGGCTTTATTATCTGCGTTAGCATTACTATCAGCTTGAGTCTCGGTTGTGACACGATCAATGGCCTCATTACGAGCTAGCTGGGCCGCCGGGGAAGGCGTAGCAACAGGAGGTGTGGTTACGGTGGCGACAGGGCTTGCAGCAATTGGCGTGGCTGCTGCCACAGGCGTGCCAGATTCTTCAGGCGCAGGAGAAACCGCTGCTTCAGCGACATGCTTATGCGAACTGTCTCCCATCAAGTTACGATCTTCAGCCGGAGTTGGCTTAGATAACGGTTGCTCGGACAGTGGGGCAGTCTCTTCACTGGTTGCCATATATCATCCTCATGTACTACGCACCCGATTTTTGAGGGTGCGGGCGCATCAGCCTCATCTCAGGGGCAAGTTAAGCACCAACCTGGCGTAACCATTGCTCCGCCCGACGCGGCGACTGAAAGCGCATCACCTGGAGGTGGCCAAACTGGGGCTGTGCGAAGAGTTTAGGATAGTCGCGCCGATGGCGGCGATAGGTTTGCAGCGCCCAGAGAATCACCGAATCCCGCGAGAAAGCCATGCTGAGTTTTTCGTGATTGCCATTACAGCACTCTGCACCAGACACAATGCGCCGTCCCGTGCGCCAGAGGAGACGACTCATGATAACAGGCAAGGCGTAATCCAGCCAGATGATCATCTCCGCCTGTGCCCACAGTAAAGAACGCACACTTAAATAGTTGCCATCTGACACCCAGGCATCGCCCGCAATCGCCTGCGTCACCCGTTGCTCAAAGACTTCCTGGGATACTTCCACCCAGTTCGGCTCCCAGTGCAGCGCATCTAACTCGATATGAGAAACCCTCAACGTCTCAGCCAGGGCAGCGGCAAAGGTTGTTTTACCCGACCCACTGGTGCCGACCACCACTATGCGTTTTGCCACCATCATGCTTACTGAATGTTCCTTAGCATTTACCCGGCAGCCGCTACCCGGCAGCCGCCCCCGCCGCCGCGCCCGCTCCATTACCTGCCGCATGAGGTGTAGCCACAATCTTGGGCAGGGGCGTATCGTTCAGGGACAGCGTAAAAGTGGGCAGCGGAATGGGCTGCGCTTCGCCAAAGGGCACAATGGCGGTGCCGACCGTAAAGTATTCAATAACATGCGCGTCCCAGCCATAGGTGCGCTCTTCGATAGTCACCCCGACAATTCCCTCGGCGTTGACAGTTTCCGCCTCTTCCTGCATCCGTTCTAAGGACAACTCACGCGCCGCATAGAGGGCCTGGGTAAAATTCGTCATTTCAGCATTTTGCATCACTTGCTTAAACCACTGCGACATACCGCGATGCGCTACATGATACACACAGGTGCCCATGACCAACGCCACTGGACGATGGCCAGTGCGCAAGAGAGTCCAGAAGTTTTGCCCGCTCAGGTCAGAGGTAAAAGGCCGCCCACTGGCCGAGCGCCAGTCGCCGGGTTGCCGCGCCTTGACCGCCGTGCCAATCGCCAGGAATTCAGCGACCGCTGCGCCCCACGCATGGCGAATAACTTCCAGGCGCACCCCGACAATACCATCGGCGTTGAGCACATCCGCCTCTTCTTCCATGCGCGTCATGGCTAACTCACGCGCCGCATACATGGCCTGGGTGAGCACTGTCATCTCCACATTGCTCGTCCACCCGGCGCGTTGATAGCCAATCTGATACATGGAAGTCCCCATAACCAGACCCAGTGGCTCAAAGCCGCACTCATGCAAAAGGGCAAATTCATTAACGGTCAGGTCACTGGTAAACACGCGCTTGCCATCGGCCCGTTGCGAATGAGCCAGCCGCGCTTTGGCTTCTTCCGGCAAACCTTCCTGCGAGTCTCTATTGTACTGCGAGCGATGATAAACCATGTCACTCCTCCCCTAAATTCACACCATAATGCATATTCCTAATGACAACGACCACATTATACCTGAACCGGGGAGCATGGGGAGGCGCGTCAGGGCCGCATCTTCGCCCCTCGAAAGGCTTCTCCTTGAAAAGCGTGTTGAAAGGATTTAGGATTTAACGCAGAACGCATTGGGAGGACACACCGTAAGGCGCACAACAGGAATAGGCTTGCCGGACTGTGGGATTATGGATACTCTCAAGCAACCAACTCAAGAGCCTTCCGGCAAGAAGATTCAGCCTCCGCCCCCCATCCGCTATCAAACGCTGCAACCATCGTCCTATTCCACCCCCTCCTGGCTGCGCGGCGACACGCGGCGCACCGGCGCTATCTGTTATGGCATTTTGATGTTAGCGGCCCTCGTGATTGGCTGCTACCATCTTTCCATCACTGGCACCCTCTGGCCCGATGGCCCGCAGTATGCCAACGCGGGCGCGATGATCCATGACTGGATATTATCCGGCGACAAGCTGCATCCGATGCAATTTGCCCAGGAAGCTTATGCGCAATATCCCGCCTTTCACCTGCCCTTTCATCCTCCCGTTTATCCTTCATTGCTGGCCCTGTGCTTTCTCGTTACTGGCATTTCTTATGATGCAGCGCGCATCTTGGTGGCGCTGCTTTTTGGTATGGGAGGGTGCTGCTTTCACGCCATTCTGCGACGCTTAGGCACGCGGCCTGGCACCGCTTTAGCTTGCGCGTTGTTATTTCTGACCACCCCGGAGATAGCGCACTGGGCACGCGACACCATGTCGGAAGTGCCCGCCCTGGCACTGTTTTTAGCTGGCTCTTACTTCTTCGTCACCTGGCTTGAGACCAGGAACCCCTGGCATTGCCTGGCCGCCTTTGCCCTGGCAGAAATGGCTTTTCTCTCACGGGTGACGATCCTGGGCTTGATACCCACCTGGGTTCTGTTTACCCTCTTGAGCGGGCAGATGCGCCGCTGGCGTGCCCCGCTGCCTATCTTGTTGCTGGGCGGCTATTTCGTTTTCAATGCCCTCTGGATTAAATGGGTGAGCCGCTATGCCAAGTATGAAACGTTTGGGGACAATTCCGTACAAGGGTCGAGTCATCCGCTTGCCGCCAATTTACCAACCCAGCAAATTTCCTTTTATGCCACGCATTTTCCAGCAATGGCCGGTGGGGGCTTGATGCTCCTGGGCTTAGGCGCAGCCTTCGTGGTGTTGCGCCACTGGCCGAAGCGCCAGGAGAACCCGGCGGGAACCTTCTGGCTGAGCTGGCTGGTGAGCTATGTGGCCTTTCTCTTAGCGACGCACCTGGTGCCAGAGCAACGCTATTTTGTGTTAGCCCTGCCTGCTTTAGCCGGTTTAGTGGCGACGCTCTTGCGCCCCACAATGGATGTCCTCTGGAGCACCCGCTTGGTGCCTGCCCTAATTGCTCTCTCCCTCGCTCTCAACCTGTTGCTGCTGGGACGCATTCCGCGTGGGGTCTTAGGCTATCGGGCGGTGGCGCAAGAGACTGCGGAACTGCCTGCACCGGGCAATATTCTCTCGGCGGTGTGGATGAGTCAGGACTTCATCTTCCGCTACTGGGCCAGTCGCTCCCCGGTTAAGCGCAGCATTATCCGCGCCGACCGCACCCTCGCCATCCGCCTTTCCGATTATGGAGGTTTCGCCAACCGTAAGGTGAAGTCCACAGTGCTGGCCCACAGCCGCGCCGATGTGATTCACACGTTGCGCCGCGGACGCATTCGCTATCTCTTAACCTGCGCTCCGTTACAAGGCAAGCCGGACAGTTACGATCCTGAAATGGTTCTCGCCCATGAAGTCGCCCGCTCGACACCCCAGCAATTCTCGCTCATCCGGCAGTTCCCACTTCTGGAAGAATTTGAAGAGGGCCATCTCTTCGAGGGCAGAATCTATCTCTGGAAATTCAACGGCCCCCTGCCCCCCGGCCCCAGTGACCTGCCCGTCGTAGTGCCCACCGCCGATATGGTATTGAAGCATTAACAAGAGGGGGTAGTTACTGGATACTGGAAGCAAGATGCTGGATATTAAAGTAACCGCAAAGCCACCACACGTTTAGTTGAGATCAGCATCCAGTAACCAGTATCTTGTATCCAGCAACCAAACCCCAACCAATGAGCAACCGGATTACTCGCAAAGAATTTCTCTACCAGACAGTAGCGGCGGCCACGGCAATGGCACTCGGCACCCGCATTGGAGACACTGCCACCCCACCCATGATACCCACCATTGATACGCACACCCATTTCTACGACCCCACCCGACCGCAGGGAGTGCCTTGGCCCGGCAAAGGCGAAGCCGTTTTATACAAGCCTCACCTGCCAGAACACTTCCTGGCTCTGACACAGAACGAAGGCATCGTTGGCACCGTGGTGGTTGAAGCCAGCCCGTGGCTGGAGGATAACCAGTGGATTCTCGACCTAGCGCAAGACAACCCCATCATCGTCGGCTTCATTGGCAACCTCGAATGTGGCAGGCCAGAATTTGCCACCAACTTGCAGCGGTTCAGCGCCAACCCGCTCTTTCGCGGCATCCGCCTCAATGGGGACGCCATCGCACGCGGCTTGGGCCAGGCCACCTTTGAGGATGATTTGCGCCGCCTCGCCGCTCAGCATTTAACCCTCGATGTGGTCGGTAGCCCCGCCATGCTGCCCGACGTGGTGCGAGTCGCCAAACTCGCGCCCGCTCTCACTATCGTCATTGACCACCTCCCCTTCCGCGATTGGCCCCAGGATGTCACCGTCTGGCGACACGCTCTCACCGAAGTGGCCCAACTCCCCAACGTCTATGCTAAAATCTCCGACGTAGTGCGTCGTGCCAATGACCAGCCCATAGCCGACCCCACTTTCTACCGCGCCAGCCTGGACGCACTCTGGGAACTCTTCGGCCCCGACCGTGCCCTATTCGGCAGCAACTGGCCCGTCAGCGACTTAATGGCCCCTTACTCCCTGGTGCATAAAGTCGTCGCCGATTACTTCAGCCACAAAGACCAATCCGCCGCCGAAAAGTTTTTCTGGAAGAATTCACACACCGCCTATCGCTGGATACCACGCGGAGCGACTAAGGATTTGATTCCATAGCCGTTTATTGCCATCCGTGCCTGTTCAGTTCCCTTTGTTATTACCCTCTCCTGTAGTGGTAGTTTCAGTTGTCTCTAGCTGCTGAAGACGCTGTGCAATTAGGGCAAGTGTATCACCATACCACCAATCTTTGCGGGGAGGAACTTCAGCCTGTAAGCGGCGGAGGGCAGGCAGCATAGCTTTGCTGCGAATGTGTGGCCACTCATCACGCAATAAATATTCCTGTGGGAGTGACGGTAAAGCATTGAAAGCTACAATAAGTTCAGAAGTCAACTGCGGTAGCTGCCTTGCAATTTGAGGCACTTGACCAACATCAGGATTTAACCACGCTAATTCTGAAAGCGTATGAAGGGTCATGGCCTTAGACTGCCCCTTTTTCTGAGCCACGGCTTTAGCTGTGCGCAACCACTCTTGAATCAAAAATTGACCTTCGGCTGTAGCAAGGCGTGCTCCCTCTTCTCCTAATAACGCTCGCGCTACACGAGAACGATCATTGTCTTTTTTGGCGGTTGAAACAGATTGAACCTCTTTGCTCGTTACAGGTTTATGTTGAAGTGCTTCTAAAAGGGTGAGTGTATGGAGAAACCCTTGTGTAACGGGGTAGTCCGGTTGGGCTAAAGCGCGTTGCATTTCCGCAATGAGCCACGTTCGATCACGAAAACCAACCAGCGCAGGTTGCCATGCAATAGAATCGTCTCCTGAACTACGCGGCGTTTTATTTTTGCCTAAGTGCTGTATGATAACTTGTGCAGCCTCCTGAGTTCCCAAGAACATCAGGCTACCTTCAAGGCGGGGTTGAGCTGTGTAATGAGGGGTTTTATCAGCCCATCGTGCTAGCTGAGCTTGCACTTGAGCATGTGACCACCCAGGATCAGCAGGGACAATTTCTAATTGGATTATGTTAGAAGCCACCGGCGGGCCAAAAGCGAAAAGATCGTCTCGCAGTTGACTTTTACTATTTTGGATTGCTTTGTTGTTAATGACGCGGTTCATTGTCGCATACACTCGATAGGTTCCGGGGCGGTCAAATCGAAGCCACTCGTTCAGGTCAACCGGGATCTCCGTGGGTTTATCCGTTAGAGCAACAGGAGTCGGTGGCGGTGGCCCTTCATAACTAAACCCCTGCGGTTGCAGCCAATCACCGAGTGGATCAACAACAGCATTCCCAGGTAATGAGGAATCTACTGGTGCCGCATGAAACGCCCCAAAACTCATTACACTAGGGCGAGGCCAGACCCAAGTATTGAGCTTATATAAGTCTGGATGATCACTATAAAATGCGGCAATAACACGGATAGTTTCACCTTGCTGGAAGCGTGTCTTATCCCCGGCCAATCGTAAAGTGCAGCTTAAATCAGGTGGATTCTGCTCGACAGCAGCTTTATGTGCCGTATCAAAAGCATCGTCAGATCGAACGGCATGGAGGGAGATCAAGCTACAAAGTATTACGCCTAAGAGAGCCTTTGCCTGTGTCATTAAATGCCTCCCTACTTCTTACTAAAAGCGGTCTCAAAAACATCTAAGTAAGATTTTGATACAACCAAGATGAACAAAGCCAAGATAATTTTCAGCCAGATAATCCTGCCGCACCAGGATACGTCGGAAGTTTTGCAACCATGCCCACAAACGCTCAATCTTCCAGCGTTTGCGATAACGTCTCAACTTACGTCCATCTTGGGTCTTGACCTTTTTGCGGTTGCTCTTGTGCGGCGCAATCATCTGGGTGCCTTGTTCCTGCAACTGCTCATCCAAGGTGTCGCTATCATAGGCTTTGTCACCAATCAGGCGCTGCGGTTGCTCAGCGACCAGCCTCTGCTCCAGAGTTGGTTGGACAAGGGTGACTTCATGCGGCGCAGCACTGTCAAGGTGGATGGCGAGAGGAAGACCATGTATGTCTGCCACCGCCATGAGCTTGCAGCCCTTGCCCCGCTTGGTTTTTCCAATGCGCCGTCCCCCTTTTTAGCCACGCTGAAAGTGCCATCAATAAAGCACTCGCTCAAATCCAGTTCACCCCGCTCTTGCAGGTCTTGGGCTAAGGCTTCGAGCACATGCCGCAGGGTGCCATCTTTGGCCCACTGGCTAAACCTGCGGTGGCAGGTTTGGTATGGTGGGAAGCAGTCAGGCAGGCCTTTCCACCGTGCTCCGCTGCGCAAAATCCACAGAATACCATTGAGTACTTCGCGGTTATTACGGCGGGGGCGACCCTTGCCGTCGCTACGGCGCGACGGCAAGGGCAAGAGCGGACTGATGATAGCCCATTGTGCATCGGTGAGTTCATCACTACTACGGTTTGCCATGCTTTAAGCATAGCAACCTGTTTTTGAGACTGCTTCTAGTTATTCACCTAATGCAATCTCTTCATCTTTCCACTGACGACGTTGTTCAATGGTCGGGCCATGTTGAGCCAATTTGCCGTAACCTTGCAGCACCCTCTGGCAGCGTGGACTTGCAGGCACATCCTCTATCGCTTTTATAACCTGGGAGTCTCTCACTAACACAGTAAGGGCATACTCTTGTAAACTCTGACCATTCTGTTGCGCTTTGGCCGCTAATTGTTGCTCAATTTCAGGGGATAAATCAATGGTCAGTGTCATTATACTGCTCCTACTTACTATTACCTGCTATCCTAATCCACGTTCATGCTGTAAATAAATGTCAACTTCATCTTTGGTAGGGGGCTGATGGCCCCGTTCCTGTTGCCGCGCACGAATAGCCTCTATCACTTGTGAATAGGGCGGTAGAACATTAGCTGTTAGCGGTTCGATGACAACCCGGACTTTGGTTGGAGTTAGTGGCAACTCTTCATCTAACGTTACTGTGTGGTCATCCGTCAACGTTCCAGTTACGACATAAACACTGTGCATGGGGCTTACCTCCATCATGTTACAGCTTACCTATGCCCCTATTCAAAGAAGGTTTTGCAGTGATAGTATAGATTTAGCATTCACTCAAGCTTCTATATCCTGCCAGTGAAGTGCCTGTGCAAAGCGCGACAGGTGCCCAATGTTAGTGGTCGCAATCATAACTTCAGCATCTTCTGCCTGCTCATCAGGCACTAATAGGCCAGGGGCAAGTAGTGCTTGCGCGGCCAGAATGACATCAGCATCTAAGGCTTTATTATCGGCAGTGGGCTTTCCTGCTTGCCGTGCCGCAGCCCAGAAGGTAGCGGCTTGCAACATCACCTCAGTTGTAATAGGTAGATAAGGAACGGTTTCTTTCAGTTCGTTTAACCGCTGCAAACCTTTTGTTTTGCTTGCTCTAATCAATTCTCGACGGACTTCGTAATCAGCAATTTCAGGCAAAGCGACAATAACCTCTGCCCACAAGAGCGACTCAAACCAGCGATTACAAAGTTCTGCTTGTTCCGAAAGATGCGGATTAGTCAGCAACCCTAACGGACCAGCGTCTAGAAGAACTAGAAGGCTCATGGAAATAGCTTCCGGTTCGATAACCGATCTTCATCTAAAACTCGCATGAGATACTCCCCTGTCTCACGTTGCTCCTGTGCTTCTTCTTCGCTACATTCCCGCCATGAACGGAGCAATGTAATAGCAGCTTGATTACGCTTTATTTGTTCAGCCTTCTTAGCCTCGATAACTTTATTGTCCTTAAGATTTTTTGAAGCTACTCCATTCTTAGCGGGAGATTTGGGTTGTTTAGTTTTAACCCGATTTTTCGTTTCCATTGCAACCACCTCCATTTGTCATTTTAGCATTAGGCTCTCAGCCCCACAAAAACAGAGGGCGCAGCGAATATTCGCTGCGCCCTCTTGACTGTCACTTTACGGCTTATTTGTGCGCTTCGGAAGCATTTTCGTCTAATGCAGCCTGGGCTGCGGCTAAACGTGCCACGGGGACGCGCTTGGGGGAGCAGCTTACATAGTTGAGGCCGAGTTTGTGGCAGAACTTGACCGAGTCGGGGTCGCCGCCGTGCTCGCCGCAGATGCCGAGTTTGATGTCGGGGCGTGCTCTTTTGGCGTCGTCCACACAAATCTGCATCAGCTTGCCAACGCCGGTCTGGTCAATGCTCACCGTGGGGTCTTCTTTGTAGATTTCCTCGCGGATGTAGACGGGCAGGAATGAACCGGCGTCGTCGCGGCTCATCCCGAAAGTCATCTGCGTCAGGTCGTTGGTGCCGAACGAGAAGAAGGAGGCTTCCTTGGCGATCTCGGTGGCGGTCAAGGCGGCGCGGGGCACTTCGATCATGGTGCCGAAGCTATAGGGCACTTGCACGCCGAACTTTTCCTGCGTTGACTTGGCGACTTTTTCGAGGTCTTCCTTGACATGGGTTAGCTCGTTGATGTGGCCCACGAGCGGGATCATGATTTCAGGATGCACTTCAACGCCCTCTTTGATGAGTTGCGCCGCCGCACCGATGATGGCCCCGACTTGCATCTCGACGATGCCGGGGAAGACAATGCTCAAGCGGCAACCGCGCAGGCCCAGCATCGGGTTCTGCTCGTGCAAATCGTTCACCTTGCGCAACAGGGTTTCCTTAGCTTGGTCGTTCTTACCCTCAGCGTGCAGCACGGCCACTTCGGTCGCCAGTTCCACCTGGTTGGGCAGGAACTCGTGCAGCGGCGGGTCAATGAGGCGAATGGTGACGGGGTTACCCTTCATGGCGCGGAAAATGCCCACGAAGTCTTCGGTCTGAATTGGCAGCAGTTGATCGAGAGCTTTCTGGCGCGCCGCCTCATCGTCTTCGGCGAGGATCATGTCGCGCACGATTGGCAAACGCGCTTCGTCCAGGAACATGTGCTCGGTGCGGCACAGGCCAATGCCGGTTGCGCCCAAAGCCAAAGCTTCCGCCGCTTGTTCTGGCGTGTCAGCGTTGGCGCGCACTCCTAATTTGCGCACGGAGTCGGCCCAGCCCATGAGGGTGGTGAAGTCGGAAGTCATGGCGGCTGTTTCCACTTCTAACGCGCCCTGATAGACAATGCCTTCGGTGCCGTCAATAGTGATCCAGTCGCCTTCGTTAATGGTCACGCCGCCAGCAGTGAAGCTGGATGCGTTGTGACCATCTAATTTCAGTTCCGAACAGCCGCAAACGGTGGGAATACCAAACTGGCGAGCTACGAGAGCGGCGTGCGAGGTGCGTCCGCCACGCGAGGTCAAGACACCCTGCGCGGCCAACATCCCTTTGATGTCATCGGGCGTGGTCTCTTGCGAAACGAGAATCACGGCTTCGCCCTTGCCGCCTTTGCCCAACTCCGCCGCTTTTTCGGAAGAGAAGATGGCTTTGCCCACTGCTCCGCCGGGGCCAGCGTTCAAGCCCTTGGCGATGCGCTTGGCTTTGGCGGTGCCCTTGAGTCGTGGGTGCAACGCTTGCTCCAAGCCTTCGGGGGGCACGCGCAAAACCGCCTCGTCCTTGCTGATGCGGTTTTCGTTCACCATGTCCACGGCGATCTTCAAAGCAGCCGTGCCGGTGCGCTTGCCGGAGCGACATTGCAGAATGAAGAGTTTGCCCTTTTCAATGGTGAACTCGATGTCCTGCATATCGCGGTAGTGGTCTTCCAGCTTATGGGCGATTTCGACGAACTCTTTGTAGATCGCGGGATTCTGCTTTTCCAGTTCGGCGATTTCCATCGGGGTGCGGACACCGGCCACCACGTCTTCACCCTGCGCGTTCATCAGGAACTCGCCATAAATGTGGTTGTCGCCGTTGGCCGCGTTGCGGGTGAAGGCCACGCCCGTGCCGCAGTCGTTGCCCATGTTGCCGAACACCATAGACTGCACGTTGACCGCCGTGCCGATGTTGTGGTCAATCTTTTCCTTGACGCGATAGACAATAGCCCGCTCGTTGTTCCATGACCGGAAGACAGCTTCAATGGCCGTGCGCAACTGCTCCATCGGGTCGTTGGGGAACTCTTTGCCACCCGTCTGCTCGCGGAAGAAGTTCTTATAGGTCTCGCAAAGCGCCTTCCAATCTTCGGCGGTCAGGTCGGTGTCCTGCTCCTTGCCCAACTTGGCTTTGTGCTCGGTGAGCAGATGCTCGAACCCTTCCTTGGAAAGACCGGGATAATCGGCCTTGAGGGTGATGTCCGAGAACATCATAAGGAAGCGGCGATAAGAGTCATAGGCAAAGCGCGCATCGCCCGTGGCTTCGATGAGACCGTGCAAAGTCTCGTCGTTGAGGCCCAGGTTCAACACCGTGTCCATCATGCCCGGCATGGAGAACTTCGCGCCAGAGCGGACACTGAACAGCAGGGGGTTCTTGGGGTCGCCAAACTTTTTGCCGATCTGCTTTTCCACGTCGGCCAGGGCGACTTTAACCTCGTCCATCAAGCCTGCTGGGAATTTACGACCTTGATTGTAATACTCGATACACGTTGCAGTGGTAATGGTAAATCCAGGCGGCACTGGCAGACCGATATTGGTCATTTCACACAGGTTCGCGCCCTTACCGCCCAGCAAATCCCGCAGGCTCTTGTCGCCTTCGCGGAACAGCCAGACAGCTTTTTGAGATGAATTAACGTCGTTGCTCACTAGTTTCCTCCGATATTATTTGCCGATAGCAGGATAGCATATCTAGTGCAGGTGCGGCAATGACGGTGCTCTGTCAGGAAGAGGGTGCAGGGCGATTAAAATCGCGGCAACAACGACGCAAAACCCGCCTACGCGGGTTCGGGCTTGAGTCGCCGCAGGGCAACTTCGCGCTGTTGTTGCCGCGATTTTATTCGCCCGGCATTCTATTCTCTTTTACGGCAACATTGCACTTTTCCCACTCTTCATATGTGCGGTGTGCAGCATGATGAGCTTTCTGGTTCTGAACGTAGTCTGTTACGGCTTTGACACCGTTCTTGCTCACGGTAAAGGCTCCATAACCACCTTGCCACTTAAACTCGCCTTTTGCCATGACTTCATGCGTCATCAAATGGGATGAGGTGCCTTTGATCTCTTTTACGACAGTCGCTACTGACATTGTTGTTGGTAAAAGTATCAACAGATGCACATGATCCATATCCCCGCCATAGCCAGCAATTCACATTTTAGCTCCCGGCACTTGGCGGAAATGACTGTATATAATTTTGACTCAATCGTAGATGTGATAAGCGGCAAACGATCCCAGGTTGCCCAAACCAAATGCACATAAAGTTGAGTGTATGGCGCACGCATAAGTTTAGAACCAGATAATAGTTTATTGACGGCGATTAAAACTGCACCAACCGCACCACAAAGTCGCCGGAGAACACTAAACTTCGAGTCCGCGCAGGCGGACTTTGCGCTGTTGTTGCCGCGATTTTAAT